>Ga0233362_1000166_pt1 | contig 13299 bp, 8 predicted proteins | sample ElkDunMinimDraft_22_FD_180674 | JGI IMG/M metagenome (GOLD analysis project Ga0233362, IMG submission 180674) | Fecal eukaryotic communites from dung pellets of Tule Elk in California, USA - Elk Dung C1 | ecosystem: Host-associated > Mammals > Digestive system > Large intestine > Fecal | place... | reverse complement strand
AGGCAAGGGCTATCGCTATTTTAGTTATAGCAATGGTGTGTGTGATTTTCAGTCTAAATCGTTAGCATTGATGTTGAAATGGCATCGACAAGATCCTGTATCCGACAAGGAGATAACTCGCAATGCGAAAGTATCTGATCTTCAGGGGAATGTGAATCCATTTGTGGAGCAACCAGCCTTGGTAGAATATATTTGGGGAACGATGAAAGGCAAACCGTATGACTGCGATGGTGAAGTGTTGCCGCCTGATCCAGGTGTAGTGGATGGGGCGATTACTTGTCAAGAGGCTAGAGAGAAAGCGCTGGCATTGGCGCAAGGCAGTCAGTCTTCGGCTGAATATGTGGTAGTCGGGTATGTGACATCGCTGAATGGATCTTATAGCACGCAATACAGCAGCCAAACATTTTGGGTGGCAGATACTCCAAATGGTGGAAATGTATTCTATGCATATCAATGTTATAACGATGCTCCTGTAGTGAAGGGAGATAAGGTTTCATTGACAGGTAAGTTGCTCAACTACAATGGTACTCCAGAGATGAAATGGGGACAAACCGAGGTGTTAATACCTGCTATTGAAGCTGCTGTGGAGAGTACTGGTATATTAGATTGGAATGATAAGGACGTGGATATATATTCGGTAACAGGTCTGCACATGTCCGCTTCGCGCGAGAATTTACCACAAGGTGTATATATATTGCGTAGCGGAAAGCAGACACGCAAAATGATTGTTCGATAAATGATAGATAATCAGATACAGACATATTATTTCTTGGGGATAGGTGGCATCGGTATGAGTGCGTTAGCACGTTACTTTGCTGCTAAAGGGGCACGTGTGTTGGGATATGACCGCACGCCATCTCCATTGACTAAAGCATTGGAGACAGAGGGGATTGTTGTGCAGTATGACGATAGTTTAGATAAGGTCAAGGAACTAGATATAAGCAGTACTGTGGTGGTGCGTACTCCTGCTGTGCCAGAAGATATGGCTGTGTATATGTGGTTGAAGGAACAAGGCTTTCATATATTAAAACGGGCTGAAGTGTTAGGGCTAGTGACACGCTCGGAACGAGCATTATGTGTCGCTGGTACGCATGGTAAGACAACTACCAGCACGATGTTAGCGCATATCTTGCACCAATCGCATGTGGGAGCAAATGCCTTTTTGGGCGGTATAGCTAACAACTATAGCACGAACCTGTTGTTAGATCAAGAGAGTGATTTGGTGGTCGTTGAAGCAGACGAGTTTGATCGTTCTTTCCATCACCTGACACCATATATATCCGTGATCACTAGCATGGACCCTGACCATTTGGATATTTATGGTACAGAGGAAGCCTATCGCGAGAGTTTTATGCATTATGCTTCGTTGGTACAAGAGGCATTGGTGGTGAAGAGTGGATTAAAATTTAATGTTGAAAGTTTAAAGGCCAAGGTGTACACCTACGCGGTAGGTGAGCAAGCTGATTTTTATGCGGATAATGTGCAGGTACTAGATGGAGAGATACGATTTGATTTTTACACTCCTATGGGGAAAGTGGCTGATATTCAACTGGGGGTACCTGTTTGGGTAAATATAGAGAATGGTGTGGCAGCTATGGCTGTGGCATGGTTGATGGGCGCGACCGATGAAGAATTGCGCAGCGGAATGAACACTTTCTCAGGTGTTTATCGCCGATTTAATATGCATATAAATACTCCGCAAGTAACCTATGTGGATGATTATGCACACCATCCAATGGAGTTGAAGGCAAGTATTGAATCGGTAAGAAAATTATATCCCAATAGACATGTGATAGGTGTATTCCAACCTCATTTATTTACGCGCACGCGTGATTTCGTAGATGAGTTCGCGGAAGTGTTGAGTACTTTGGATGAGGTGGCATTATTGCCTATTTATCCTGCTCGCGAAGAACCAATTGCTGGGGTAAATAGCGAATGGCTGTTGGAGAAGATTGCTACCAAACGAGCCTTAGTGTTGCCTAATATATTAGCGAAATACTTACGTGAGCGTGTCAAGAACTGTATAGCGAAAGGCAAACCCTCGGTAGTAATCACTATGGGAGCTGGAGATATTGACCGATTGGTGAATGACATAACTAAATCCTTAATGATATGAAAAGAATAATAAAGAAAATCGTGCTATTGTCCGTAGCGATATTGTGCTGCGGAGCAGTAGTGTTGGGCGGGGCATGGTGTTCTGCTCAGCGTGATTCCTCGCCATGCACAGAGGTGCATATTGTGGTGCAGGATAGTATGGAACGTCAGTGGGTGGATGCAAACGAATTGGAGAACTATCTGCGTCGTCACCATGTGTATCCTTCTGGACTGACGATGGAGCAGATTGATTGTCATGCCATTGAGCAGTGCTTGCTGGGGCATGAGATGGTGCGAGAGGTGGAGTGTTATAAGTCCCCTTTCGGTCATGTGTGCGTAGATGTAACTCAACGCATACCAATGCTGAGTGTAGTAACCAATGATGGGTGTTATTATGTGGATTCAGATCGCCGTGTAATGCCTGTGCGTAAGCAGATTGATGTAGATGTGCCTGTGTTTAGAGGTGCGGTTAGTCAACGTGCAGCCACAGAAGAATATTTCGATTTTGTGTCTTGGCTCTGCGACAATCGCTATTGGAAATCACGCATTCATGATATCCATGTATCAAATCCTAAGTCGCTGGTTTTGAAACAAGAGGGGCATGATGCTAAGATACTATTGGGTGCCTTGGATGGGTATGCAGACAAGTTGAATAAGTTGCAGAAATTATACACCAAGGGTTTTGATGAAATTGGGTATCCAGAGTGTAGAGAATATGATTTACGCTTTGAAGGACAGGTGATTAGTAGGAAGTAGTGAGTATGGCAAAGAAACGACAAATATTACAATCAGTCCCTCTCGTAGCAGTAGATTTAGGCAGCCATGGTGTACGAGCAATGGCGGCAGAGATGACTACTGGCGGGTTGCTCCGCATATTGGGAGTGGAGACCTCGAATAAGTTTGAGTGTGTGGAGAGAGGTATCGTAACCAATACTTCGGATGCTGGTTTTATGATCAACGAAGTGTTGAAAAAACTATCCAATCGCGTGCGTGTAGAGGCACTACCTTCTGCGTTTGTTTGTGTAGGCGGACGCACCATGCAGGTGGTGGCAGTGCATTCTACTCGTGACCAAGTACGCAGAAAAGAGATTGCTCAGCCTTTGTTGGATGCGATGGAGATAGAGTGCAAGCAAAAGATAGAAGCGCGTAATCCCGATGTGGCTGTATTGGATCTGGTCCCATATTTCTATAAGTTGGACGGTGTTGAGCAAGAACATCAACCTACCGAAAATCAGCGTGCTGCATTGGTGGAAGCTCACTTTATTGCTTTTGTTGGCAAAAAGGAGTTGGAACAAAAGATTGTAGATAGCTTCAATCGCTCAGCTAAGCGTTTGGAACATATCTATGTGCGTCCTGATGCACTGATGAATGCCATCACTACCGACGAAGATATGGCTAATGGTTGCGCAATCTTGGATATGGGCGCGCAGACGACTACCTTGACGGTGTATAAAGGTAATCAGTATCTATACAACAAAGTGGTACCTCTCGGTGGATATGATATCACGCGCGACATTGAGCAGATTGGTATTTCCTTAGCATATGCAGAGCAGTTGAAGTGTAAATATGGTTATGCATCTGCAGATATGGTGTCCACCAATCATCGCTTCCGTTTGCCTGCGCCTACCATGCCTCAAGGTGAAGTGGCGGTGATGGCAACCGAGATAGCAGATATTATTTCCGCTCGATTAGAGCAAATGCTCACACCCTTATTAGATGTCCTCAACGCAGAGGCTAGTCGTTTTAGAGTATTGTATGTGACTGGCGGTGCTGCCATGTTGCAAGGTCTAGTAGAATATATTCAGGCTAAGACTTCTATCCCTGTAATGTATGGTTCGCATGCATCGTGGTTGACTACGGACACGCCAGACGAGATGTGTATGCCTACGTATTCTTCCTTGGTAGGTACCTTGCTCTTAGGGGCAGATTATCGCAATAAGCACCCTGAAGTCACCACTTCTGGGGAAGGAATATTGGATATCATCAAGGAGAAAACATTAACGATATTTACCGATCAAACAGGATATTAATCAATGTGTAATTAATAAATCTACAAGATATATGATAGATGTAATTGATGCTTTGGGTTTGGATATAGCTCAAGATTCCATTATTAAAGTGATGGGCGTAGGTGGTGGTGGCTGTAATGCTGTCAACTATTTGTACTCCCAAGGAGTGAAGGACGTCACCTTCTTAGTTTGCAATACCGACAAGCAGTCCCTCGAGCGTAGCAGCGTACCTGCTAAATTGCAATTAGGTCCTGGTCTTGGAGCTGGTGGCAAACCTGAAGTTGCACAAGAATATGCCGAGCAAAATCGTGAGCGTATCAAGGAGTCCTTAAATGATGGTACCAAGATGCTCTTTCTTACCGCAGGAATGGGTGGTGGTACAGGTACTGGTGCTTCATCAGTGGTGGCTTCTGTAGCGCGCGAGATGGGTATCCTGACGGTTGGAATTGTCACTATTCCTTTTACCTTCGAAGGTCCAAAGAAAATCAAAAAGGCCATGATAGGTGTGGCGCAACTGGCAGAACAGGTGGATGCCATCTTGGTGATTAACAACGAGAAATTGCGCCAAATATATCCTGACCTCAATATGCTCAATGCCTTTGCCAAGTCGGATGATGTGGTGGCAAATGCAGCGCGTGCAATTGCTGAGATTATTACCGTTCCTGGTTATATCAATACCGACTTTGCCGATGTGTACAATACCCTCAAGAATGGCAATGTAGCGATTATGAGCGTAGGTGTGGCTAATGGCGAAAACCGTATCACTCAAGCTATTCACGAGGCATTGCACTCGCCATTGGTAAATAGTGATGTGCGTGGAGCAACACGTTTGTTGTTGCAGATTTATACGACTACCGAACATGCACTAATCATGTCCGAGATTGACCAAATCCACACTTTTGTCAGCGAGATAGGCGAAGATGTAGAGGTGCAATGGGGCGCATCACTCGATGAAACGCTTGAGGATAAAGTGCGTGTTACCATCATTGCTACGGGGTTTGAGGTATCCAATATCCCTGGCTTGGACGATGTCGTCGGTAAGAAGACGGTAGAGGAGGCTATCAAGATTCATTATGAAGATGCCAAGACGATAGAGCCTGCTGAGGAAGAAGTCGCTCCAACTAATGATACTCCTGCACAAGTTGCCGAAGCACCTTCACAAATGACTCCACAACCAGTTGTTCATGAGAATGGTGATATTGTGCTTGACTTTGGCGACGATTTTGACTCGCCAGAGCCAGCCGATAATCCATCAACGGGGTTAGGTGGCTTTGCAGGTTGGATGCGCGGACGTAGATAATGCCCAAATCATGTCATCCATTCTTTCCACATGCTCACGAGCAATCTTGGAGGTCTTATTCCCTTCTTGCTGTGTGGCTTGTGGGCATAAATTAGTACAAGGGGAGCAGGCTATCTGCTCCTCTTGTCTTAATGCAATTGTGCGTACTGAGCACATGTTTTTGCCCAATAATGGTATTGATATGCTCTTTGCTGATTGGATAAAAAAAGAGCGGCGAGCAGTCCATTATGAGCATGGAGTAGCTTTTGCTTTTTACAATCGTGAACGTGGACAATTGCTTCGCTCACTCATAGAGCGTGGTAAATTTGGTGCTTTTCCTAATCCAATGGTCTTCCTCGAATTAGGTCGTGTTGCGGCGATGGACTATCTGGACTCAGAGCTCTTTGATGATGTAGATGTCTTAGTGCCAGTTCCTTTGCACCCTCGTCGGTTGCGACAGCGAGGCTTCAATCAAGCAGAATACATTTGCAAAGGCCTACATTCCATCACTAAGATTCCAATAGATACTTCGCATCTTGTTCGTACAAAAAATAATCCACACCAATCACGCGCCAACTTCGACAAACGCTATGAGAATGTCCGAGATTTATTCGCTGTGCGTTATCCCGAAGAATGGAAGAACAAACATATTCTTTTGGTAGATGATGTCATTACATCAGGTGCAACATTGTTTGAATGTATGAAACAAATGACGCCTATTCGAGGATGTCGAATAAGCATCTTTGCACTTGGTTGGGCACATAATTGATGCGTTAGTCCCTTTTCTTTCTCGAAACCACACCGTTACCACTCCAGTACCACTTCGTTAGTATCCTAGTGTTTCCCTATTCTTTGCAAGAACCATACTTATAAACTGATTACGTTATAGAATGATTTTTCTATGATTAGTTAATAACATTATCCTTGATAAAAAAGTACATTTCTCTTGCAGAACTGCATTTTTTTTTGTAATTTTGCACGATTTTTGTGTTAATATGCAAAAGTGTGCCATTTTGGCAGCATAAATCTCTTTTGGCGCGAAATTTGTGGTAACAAAATATAATTGCAACAAGCACATAGCGCGTGAAACTTTGGAACATTGAAACAAATAGAATAATGAAAAAAGAAGTATCAACAAAGAAATTAGTAGAGACGATTGTAGAAGGAATTCAAAATCGTAAGGGACAACGTATTGTAACAGTAGATTTGCGTAAGCTGAAGGATGCTCCAGCGGAGTATTTTATTATTGCAGAAGGTGGCTCGAACGTACAAGTGGTAGCCATCGCAGATGAAGTGGATAGCTATGTGCGCACACAAACTCATGTGCACCCATTGGGTATTGACGGACGCGATAATGCAGAGTGGATAGCGATGGATTATGGAACCATCTTTGTACATATTATGCAACGTGAGCCACGTGCCTACTACGACATTGAGCACCTGTGGGCTGATGGAAAAATTACGGAGATCCCAGAAGTGTAATTATGAACCAAGAGCAAAGAACAAGGAACCAAGACTTATTAGTAACGATAGAAAATGGTATTTGGTCTTGACTCCTTATTCCTTACTCCTTACTCTTTTTAAAATTTATGGCAGAACAAAAACCTAAACAACCCAAACAATCCAACAAACAGAACAACAAGCCAAAGCGTTCGCCGCTGACATGGCTGTATTATGCTATTATGGTAGGTCTATTGATCTTTTTCTTCTTCCCTATGGGGGGTGAGAAAGGTGCGAATAAGGACCTGAGTTATACCAAATTTACGGCCTACATCGATAATGATGCTGTGGCATCGGTAAAGGTGTATGATGATAATAGTGCCGAGGCGAAGATTCGCCCAGAGAGCTATGCCCTGGTGTTTGGCAATCAAGAGGCTGGCGAAGATGTGAAGGGCAAATTGAATGCCCAAGTGCCTTCCGTAGAGGAATTTGCGAAATACATTGATAATGTGAATATTGCTCGCAAGGAAGCGGGTAAGGCAGCTATTGATGTTAGCTATGCCAAGTCAAAAGACTATTGGTATATGATATTGGTGAATGTCTTGCCTTTTGCGCTGATAGTCCTGTTTTTTGTGTGGATGAGCCGCGGAATGGCGAATGCGGCAGGCGGCGGTCCAGGTGGTATATTCAATGTGGGTAAAGCCAAAGCTGAGGTGTTTGACAAAGACAAGAAGAACAAAGTCACCTTCAAAGATGTGGCAGGTTTGGCAGGCGCTAAACAAGAGGTGGAGGAGATCGTGTCCTTCCTCAAGAACCCTACCAAATACACCAACTTGGGTGGTAAGATTCCAAAGGGCGTGCTGCTCGTAGGCCCTCCGGGAACGGGTAAGACCCTGCTCGCTAAGGCGGTAGCAGGCGAAGCGAATGTGCCATTCTTCTCGATGTCGGGTAGCGACTTCGTGGAGATGTTCGTGGGTGTAGGTGCGAGCCGTGTGCGCGACCTCTTCCGTCAGGCCAAGGAGAAAGCTCCTGCTATCGTATTTATTGATGAGATTGATGCCGTGGGCCGTGCTCGTGGCAAAAATAATATGATGGGTGGTGGCAACGATGAGCGCGAATCGACGCTGAATCAGTTGCTTACTGAGATGGATGGTTTTGGTAGCAATTCAGGTGTGATCATCTTGGCGGCTACCAACCGCGCCGATGTGCTGGATGCTGCGCTGTTGCGTGCAGGACGTTTCGACCGTCAGATACATGTAGAATTGCCCGACTTGCAAGAGCGCAAGGAGATCTTTGGCGTACATATAGCAAGCATCAAGATAGACAAGGATTTGGATATCAATTTCTTGGCTAAGCAAACACCTGGTTTCTCGGGCGCGGATATTGCCAATGTCTGCAACGAGGCTGCATTGATAGCAGCGCGTAATGACCATAAGTCTGTTACGCGACAAGACTTTATGGACGCCGTGGATCGTATCATCGGTGGCTTGGAGCGAAAGAATAAGATTATGACTGAAGAGGAGAAACGTTCGGTGGCTTACCACGAGGCAGGTCACGCGACTATCTCTTGGCTGTTGCGTTGGGGCAATCCGTTGGTAAAAGTGACCATCGTGCCACGCGGTATGGCGTTGGGCGCAGCGTGGTACTTGCCAGAGGAGCGACAGCTGACCAACAAAGATCATATCATGGATAATCTCTGTTCACTGTTGGGCGGTCGTGCTGCAGAGGAAGTGTTCTTGCAGCAGACTTCTACGGGTGCGCTCAATGACTTGGAGCGTGCGACCAAACAGGCATACGCTATGGTGGCGTACTATGGTATGTCCGACAAGCTGAAGAACCTCAGCTACTACGATTCGACAGGCAGATACGATATGGGATTTGCGAAACCCTATTCGGAGAAGACGGCTGAAGTGATTGATAGTGAGACGAGTGCGATTATCGCTGAGCAGATGGCGCGTGCGAAGAAGATCCTGGAGGAGAATGCCGAAGGGCACAACAAGTTGGCGCAGATGTTGATCGAGAAAGAGGTAATCACCTCCGACGATGTTGAGGCAATCCTTGGTCCTCGCCCTTGGGTGAGTCGTACGGATGAGATCATTGCTGCCAATGAGAAGCCTACCCCCTCCCCCCTCCCTGAAGGGAAGGGGCTTTCAGGGGATAGCCCCAAGAAGAAACGCGCCCCTCGCAAGAAGAAAGAGGAAGAGGTGGTGGTGAATCAGGAGCAAGGAACCAAGAGCCAAGACGAAATGGCAGAGAATAGTGTGGAAGAAAACAAAAATTAGAGTAAATTATAGAAATAAACCAAAAATTGTTGAAATGAAAAAGTTGATTCTAAGCACTTTGGTGCTGGCGTTGTCGCTCGTGGCGGTAGCGCAACAACCACAACCACTGCCTATCGATTCGGCAGTACGCGTTGGTAAGTTGGAGAATGGTCTGACTTATTACATTCGTCACAATGAATATCCTAAGCAACGTGCTGAGTTCCATATCGCGCAAGCGGTAGGTGCTATCCTCGAAGAAGACCACCAGAACGGTTTGGCTCACTTCCTCGAGCACATGGCATTCAATGGAACGGAACACTTCGCAGGTAAAGGTATCATTGAGTACTTCGAGTCTATCGGTGTGAACTTCGGTGGAAACATTAACGCTTATACCTCATTGGATGAGACGGTGTATCGCCTCAGCGAGGTGCCAACCGTTCGCGAGGGTATCATTGACTCCGCTTTGCTCGTGATGCACGACTGGGCATGTGGTCTCTTGCTATTGGAAGATGAGATTGACAACGAGCGTGGTGTAATTCGCGAGGAGTGGCGTACTGGCGCTCAAGCCAACCGCCGTATGTGGAAAGCCATTAACCCACTCAAGTACCCAGGTAGCCAATATGCTAAACGCGATGTGATTGGTGATACGGCAGTGATTAACAACTTCGCATACGATGCGCTTCGTGACTACTATAAGAAATGGTACGGACCAGACAACCAGGCGATTATCGTAGTTGGTGATATTGATGTGGATCAAATTGAGCAAAAGATTAAAGCCCTCTGGGCAGACGTGCCTGCACGCGAGAACCGTGGCGAGCGTCCATTGTACTCTGTGAATGACAACGAGCAACCTATCGTGGCTATCGTGCGCGATAAGGAGGCACAATACACACGTATTGAGTTGGAGTTCAAGAAAGACCAATTGCCTAAGGAGTTACGCGGAACCAATATCGATTATTTGCAGACCATTGCAATCGAGCTCGTTTGCGATATGTTCAACAACCGTCTATCTGAACTCAGTATGAAGCCAGAAGCAAGTTTTGTAGGCGCAGGTTCATACTATGGCGAGTTGGTAAAGGAGAAAGACGCGTTTGTGGCTATCTATCTGGCTAAACAAGGTCAAGAGGTAGCGGCCTACAAAGACCTCCTCACCCAATTGGAGAAGATGCGCCGCTATGGTTTCACCCATGCAGAACTTGACCGTGTGAAGAAGGAGACCCTTGCTGCATACGAGGAGTACTATAACGAGCGCAATACCGTTCGTAATATTGCGCATGCGCAAGAGTATATCCGCCACTACTTGGACGGAACACCTATCCCAGGTATCAAGTGGGAGTATGAGATGATTCAGCAAATACTGCCTATGCTCAACGTGGATATGCTCAACCAAATCGCTGGACAGTTGGTGACAGATCACAACCTCATCATCTCTTTCCAAGCGCCAGAGGATGAGAATGTGGTTCTTCCTACAGAGGCAGAGGCTGTAGAGATGTTAGCAGCAGTCAAGAACGAGGAGATAGAGGCTCCAGTAGAGGAGGCTATTCGTGAGAATCTTGTAGAGACTGCTCCTAAGGCAGGTAAAATCAAAAAGACTACATACAACGAGACCTTGGGTGTAACCGAGTGGACACTCTCCAATGGTGTGCGCGTGATAGTGAAGCCCACTACCTTCAAGCAAGATGAGATCTTGTTCCAAGGTGTGTCGAAGGGTGGAGCATCGTTGGTAGCTACAGAGGATTTGCCATCGTCTATGTTGGCTAGTACTATTGTTGATTTTAGTGGTTTGGCAGACATGTCGTTGACCGATTTGCAAAAGGCATTGACGGGTAAAAATGTATCACATTCTGTTTCTATCAACAATAATACTGAGGTCGTTAGTGGTTCTTCTACCGTGAAGGATTTGGAGACATTGCTCCAAATCAACTATTTGTCTTTTACCGCTCCACGCCGCGATGAAGAGGCATATCAAACATTGATGAGTGTGTTGAATAGCCAATTAGCAAACCGTGATAAGAACCCTAAAGTGGCTTTCTCTGACTCTATTCAGATGATGGCAAATGACCATTCATCTCGTATCGTTTTGCAAGATTTGGCTTGGTTGGAAAAGGTGAATTTGGATAAGGCGTTGGAGGTTTACAAAGCGCGTTTTGCTAATCCAGCAGACTTCGTGTTTACTTTCGTAGGTAATGTAGATCCTGCGGATAAGGTATTCCAAAAAATGGTTTGCACATGGTTAGGCGGTTTGAAGACATCAAAGAAGAAAGAGAGCGTTCGCGACAATGGCGTGCGTGCTCCTGAGGGCATCAATAAGAACTATTTCACTCGCCCAATGGAGACTAAGACAGCTAGCAACCGTATTCAATATACTTCATACGATATGCCATATACTTTGGCAAATGATCTGAATATGGAGATGATTGGTCGCATTCTTTCTACCCGCTACTTGGAGTCTATTCGCGAGCGTGAAGGTGGTTCATATGGTGTAGGTTGCAGTGGTACGATGGAGATTGTTCCAGTGCCATGTGCACGTCTGATAATGCAGTTTGATACCGACCCTGAGAAGCAAGAGAGACTCATGAGTATTATCCATGAGGAGGTGAAGACAATCGTGGAGAATGGTCCTTTGGCAAAAGACTTGCAAAAGGAGAAAGAGTCTATGCTCAAAGACTTCCAAGAGGACTTGGAGAAGAATGGCTATTGGCGTCAAGTGTTGGATATATATTATAGGTTTGGTATCAACTACATCACCGATTACAAGGCTGCTGTAGAAGCTATCACCGCAGAAACTGTACAAGCCACATTGAAACAGTTGGTAGCGAGTGGCAACGTGTTTGAGGTGGTAATGCTACCATAAGTTTAAATTTGGAATATCAGTTAAAATGTAAATAAATTAAAAAGCACTTCTGCAGAAGTGCTTTTTTGTTTATAACTATATACAAAATTTGTATATTTCACAAAATTTCACTACCTTTGTACCCAAATTGCGTAATAGGGTCTTTTCGCCCTCTTCAACATTTACAACTTTTGAAACTTTTAGAACTTTTATAGATATGGCAACACAAGAAGAAACCTTCAAAAAACTAGTCGCACACTGCAAAGAGTACGGCTTCGTTTTTCCTAGCAGCGAGATTTATGACGGTCTCGGCGCTGTGTATGACTACGGACAAAACGGTGTAGAACTCAAGAACAACATCAAGAAATACTGGTGGGATGCTATGACCATGCTTCACGAGAATATCGTGGGTATTGATGCAAGTATTTTCATGCACCCAACCACTTGGAAAGCATCTGGTCACGTAGATGCGTTCAATGATCCACTCATTGACAACAAGGATAGCAAAAAACGCTACCGCGCAGACGTGCTCATCGAGGACCAACTCGCTAAGTACGACGAGAAAATCGAGAAAGAAGTAGCTAAAGCCCGCAAACGCTTCGGTGAGAGCTTCGATGAGGAGATGTTCAAGCAAACCAACGAGCGTGTCAAAGCCAACGTGGAGAAACGCAACGCGTTACACGAGCGTTTTGCTACTGCGCTGAATGACAGCAATCTCGAGGAACTCAAACAAATCATTCTGGACGAGGAGATTGTTTGCCCTATCTCAGGCACCCGCAATTGGACCGACGTGCGCCAGTTCAACCTCATGTTCTCTACCGAGATGGGTTCTACTGCCGATGGCGCAATGAAGATCTACCTCCGTCCTGAGACTGCACAAGGTATCTTCGTAAACTACCTCAACGTGCAAAAGACTGGCCGCATGAAGATTCCTTTCGGTATTGCACAAATTGGTAAGGCATTCCGCAACGAGATCGTAGCACGTCAGTTCGTATTCCGTATGCGTGAGTTCGAGCAAATGGAGATGCAATTCTTTGTTCGTCCGGGCGAGGAGATGAAGTGGTTTGAGTACTGGAAGGAGTTCCGACTCAAGTGGCACAAAGCCCTCGGCATGGGTGACGAAAACTACCGCTATCACGATCACGACAAACTCGCTCACTACGCTAACGCTGCTACCGACATCGAGTTCCAAATGCCATTCGGATTCAAGGAGGTAGAGGGTATCCACAGCCGTACTGATTTCGACCTTAGCCAACACGCACAATATAGTGGCAAGAAGATCGAGTACTTCGATCCAGAGTTCAACAAGAGCTACACTCCATATGTCATCGAAACATCCATCGGCGTGGATCGTATGTTCCTCTCTGTGATGTGCGGCGCGTA
>Ga0233362_1000164_pt1 | contig 13630 bp, 13 predicted proteins | sample ElkDunMinimDraft_22_FD_180674 | JGI IMG/M metagenome (GOLD analysis project Ga0233362, IMG submission 180674) | Fecal eukaryotic communites from dung pellets of Tule Elk in California, USA - Elk Dung C1 | ecosystem: Host-associated > Mammals > Digestive system > Large intestine > Fecal | place... | reverse complement strand
ACTGCATCCAAGACCCTCACAATCTGGGTGCTATCCTGCGCACGGCAGATGGTGCCGGGGTAGCAGCTGTCATCGCCCCCAAGGATAAGGCGGTCTGCATCACGGAGACGGTATTGCGCGTCTCCGTGGGTGCCGCAGAAAAAGTACCCTTTGTGCAGGTGACCAACTTGGCCCGCACCATCAAGAGCATGAAAGAGGCCGGTATTTGGTTTGTGGGCACCTCCGACCACGGAGACCGCTCCCTCTATGATATGGATTTGAAGGGCGGCATCGCCATCGTGATGGGGGCCGAGGGGGACGGCATGCGCCGGCTCACCGAAGAAAACTGCGATTTTCTCATCCGCATTCCCATGTATGGCAGTGTGCCCTGCCTCAATGTATCCGTAGCTACCGGCGTGTGTCTGTATGAAGCTGTGCGCCAGCGCCAAGTCCAATGACAGATTGCCCCACCAGTGCGGCGGATGGATGCAGCAGCATCATCCGCGTGGAACCACCACCCGGCATGCGGGTGCGATTCATCTCGGATTTGCACTATGGGCATGAGCGCTGCCAAGCGCCTTCCCCGCGCGAACTCGTTGACACGCTGGAGGGAATCGGCATGTTGGTGGTGGTGGGAGATATGGCGGAAACACGCCAATGCCCCTGGCAAGAGCGCGGGCAAGCCCTGCGGGATGAATTGCGCCGGCTCTGCGCGGAGCGCGGCATCGAACTGGTAGAAATATCCGGCAACCACGACCCGGATGTACCCGCGCTACTGGCGCTCTTTTGGCAAGGGCGCGTGGCGGCCATGCACGGCCACGCCATTTACAAAGAAGTGGCTCCATGGAGCTGGGAGTATCTGCGCAACAAAAAAGCTTGCCAAGCACTCATCAAAAGCTATGCGGATTGCGATGAAAACTTGCACTCGCGATTGGAGCTTTCCCGCGCCATGTGCACGCTCACCCCACCCATCATGCGGAGAGAGGGCATTAAAAACCGTTTTCTACGCAGCTTTCTGCACTGCTTTTGGCCGCCCCAGCGCCCGCTGCGTATTGTATGGGGGTGGCTTACCTGCGGTCGGAAGGCAGAGCAATTCACCCGCCGTTTTCTGCCGGGGACAGAGACTTTCATCCTCGGGCATTTCCACCGCTTTGGCAGCTGGAGATTCGGCAAGCGTGCCATTCTCAACACGGGTGCGTGGTTCAAACACGCCACACCCTATGCCGTGGACATGCAGGATGGGCGTATTATCTCCCACTCTCGCATGGAAGTGAGCGTGCCTTAGCGGTCATCCGATGAGCGCGCCACGATGTAATGCGGGCGGCGCTTGATTTCCATGTACATCTTGGAGAGGTACTGCCCGAAAATACCGAAACAAAATAATTGTACTCCACTGAGCAGCAAAATAATACACACCATAGAGGTCCAGCCGTCCACCGAGTTCTGATACACGTACTGGCGTATCACAAGACCCACCATCGCGACAGCAGAAACCAACATGAACAACAGCCCCAAAAAGGCGGATAAGGTGAGCGGAGTGGTAGAGAAAGCCACAATGCCTTCCAGGGAGTATTTGAAAAGCTTCCAGAACGACCACTTGGTCTCTCCGGCCACACGCTCTACATTCTCGTATTCAAACCACTTAGTGCGGAAGCCAATCCACTCGTAGAGTCCCTTGGAGAAGCGGTTGTATTCCGGCATAGAGAGCAGAGCATCCAACGCACGGCGCGACAGCAATTTGTAATCACGCGCGCCATCCACAAGCTGGGTGGATGACAAGCAGTTGATGAGACGGTAAAAGCAACGGGCAAAGAACGAGCGGATGGGGGGCTCGCCCTTGCGGGATACACGGCGTGTACCGGCACAATCAAACCCTTCCTCTCGCACGGCCTTGAGCATATCCGGCAGCAAGGCGGGCGGGTCTTGCAAATCGGCATCCATCACCGCGGCGTAATCCCCCTTAGCTGCGGACAAGCCGGCTAGGATGGCGGCCTCTTTGCCGAAATTGCGGGAGAACGAAAGCCAGCGCACCATGGCATACTCACCGGCCATTTGCCGCATCACCTCCAAGGTGTTGTCGCGGCTACCATCATCCACCAATATCACCTCGGCATTCACGCCATCCATCGTCCCCAACACTCGGGCAAGCTCCTGCATAAACGGACGCAAAGACTCCGATTCATTATAACACGGGACAACAAGAGATATCAGCACCATTCTTTTCTTAGACTAGCACCCCGCCCGCCCGGAAACAAGCACAAAATACACGAAGACTCACAACTCAACAGTTATTCTAACCTTTTGCCAGCGGGAAATGTTCTGTTTATAATTGGCCTCATGTCTAAAGCAGCCCACAAAAAACTTACCACGGCTGCCGGAGCCCCGGTAGCACACAATCAGCAATCGCTCACCGCCGGCGAGCGTGGGTCCATGCTCATGGAAGATGTATGGCTCTTTGAGAAGCTAGGCCACCTGAACCGCGAGGTTATCCCGGAGCGGCGTATGCACGCCAAAGGGTATGGGGCGCATGGCGTATTCCGCACCACATCCGATATCACCCGCTACACCAAGGCTGATTTATTTGCCGAAGTGGGGCGAGAGACCCCCGTTTTCGTGCGTTTTTCCACGGTAGCAGGCGAACGTGGAGCCGCCGATGCCGAGCGCGATATTCGCGGGTTTGCCGTCAAGTTTTACACGCGCCAAGGCAACTGGGATTTGGTTGGTAACAACACGCCGGTCTTCTTTCTGCGAGACCCAAGGCAATTTGCGGATTTGAATCATGCCATCAAGCGCCACCCTGCCAGCGGACTGAGCAGCCCGGCTGCTAAATGGGATTTTTGGACCTCATTGCCGGAGGCTTTTCACCAAGTCACCATCACCATGAGTGAGCGGGGCATCCCGGATGGATTCCGGCACATGCACGGATTCGGTAGCCATACTTTTTCCTTGGTCAATGCAGCCAATGAACGCGTGTGGGTCAAGTTTCACTGGATTTGCCAACAAGGCATCCGCAACCTGACGGATGAGCAAGCCGCCGCCATCATTGCCCAAGACCGCGACAGCGCCGGGCGAGATTTGTACCAAGCAATTGAACGCGGCGATTTTCCCCGCTGGAAACTCTGTATCCAAGTCATGACGGATGCCCAGGCGCAGCGCTTCCGCTTCAACCCCTTCGACCTCACGAAAGTATGGCCACATGCGGATTACCCGCTCATTGAAGTGGGTGAGATGGAGCTCAACCGAAATCCTGAAAATTATTATGCAGAGGTAGAACAATCGGCCTTCAACCCGGCTCAAATCGTGCCGGGAATCGGGTTTTCGCCGGATAAAATGCTGCAGGGGCGTCTCTTTGCCTACGGAGATGCCCAACGCTACCGATTGGGGGTCAATCACCACCAAATTCCCATCAATAAGCCGCTGGCGGGTTGCCCGCTGCACAGCTTCCACCGCGATGGGCAAATGCGTGTGGATGGCAACGCCGGAGACACCTCCACATACGCCCCCAACAGCATGGGTGAATGGCAGGAACAAGCGCAATTCACCCCACCACCCGCCCCCGTGAGCGGAGAAGGCGACTTCTACAGCTTTGCAGAAACGGAAGAAGATTACTACGCACAACCACGGCAGCTTTTCCTGCTCATGACACCCGACCAGCGCCAAGCCCTCTTCGATAACACCGCGCGCGCCCTAGCGGGTGTTCCCGAGTTCATCTGCCGCCGCCATCTGGAGCATTGCTACGCCTGCCACCCGGACTACGGCAAGGGAATTCAACAAGCGCTGTGTCCAAAGTAAAAGAATCCGTGTTCAACGCAGGGGCTGCGCCGTTTGGTTCTTGACCCGGCGCGGCTTTTTTGCTAGTCTCGGTGCAATGGTTAAACGTATCATCAGCTACTTATTTTGTGCCTTCTGTTTCACGGCACTCGTGGCTTGCCATCAGGAAGACGCGAATAGCAAGACGGTACGAATGGGCTGCTTCCCCAACGTAACCCACGTGCAAGCACTCGTAGCACGCAACATGAGCCGCACCGGCGAAGGCTGGTTTGAACGCTACCTGCCCGGCTACCGCATCGAATGGTATACATACAACGCCGGCCCCACGGCCATGGAAGCCATCTTCGGGCGCACGGTAGACCTCACCTACGTAGGCCCCAGCCCCGCGCTCAATGCCTATGCCGTGGCAGCCGGGCGCGAGGTGCGTATCTTGGCAGGCGCAGTGAATGGCGGGGCCGCCCTGCTGGTGTCTCCGGCAAGTGGCATCAACCAAGCATCCGATTTTAAGGGGCGCAGCATAGCCACTCCCCAACTGGGCAATACGCAGGATGTGTCATGCCGTGCATGGCTCAGCAAAAACGGGCTCAAATGCACCCTCGAAGGCGCGGGAGACTGCCGCGTGGCCCCCACCCCCAACTCTATGCAGTTGCAACTCATGAAACAGGGGGATATTGATGCTTGCTGGACGGTGGAGCCCTGGGTGTCCCGCATGGAAATGATGGCCGATGCACGGGTTCTGGTGCAGGAACCGGATGTGGTGACAACTGTACTGGTCGGGCGTGTGGCCTGGCTCAAAAATCATCCGAGAGAAGCCGCCATCATCCTCCGGGCACACCGCGAGCTGACACAGTGGATTTCGGAGCACCCGCAGGAAGCACAAGCGCGTGTCACCAACGAGCTCACAGAGCTCACCCAAGCGCCCATGGATCCGGAACTGGTGCGCCGGGCATGGAAGCGCCTCACGCTGACGGATAGCATTGATGTAGCCGGGCTGGAGCAATTTGTGAAAGACGCTCAAATGAGCGGCTTGCTAGACCGTGTGCCACCGTTGGATGAAATGATTTACCGGGAAACCCCATGATACAGGAAAAACTACACGAAGAGATTCACAACTTCCCCACCGCTAAGCTCAGCGTGGAGCATGTGTGCAAGGATTTTGTCACCAACAACGGCACGGTAGTACGGGCACTTGATGATGTATCGCTCACCATTAACGAGGGCGAATTCGTTTGCTTTGTAGGCCCCAGTGGTTGTGGCAAATCAACCTTGCTCAATATCATCGCCGGTTTGGAGAAACCGGATAGTGGCATGGCATTGATAGACGGCACCCCCATCACCGGCCCCGGGCGCGACCGCATGATGATGTTTCAGGAGCACGCGCTCTTCCCATGGTTAGATGTCATCGGCAACGTGATGTTCGGGCTCAAGCAAAAGCCCAACCTGAACAACAAAGAGCGCTTGGAAGTGGCCAAGTATTACCTGTATTTGGTGAAAATGGACCGCTTTGCGCACTCCAATATCCACGAACTTTCCGGCGGCATGCGGCAGCGCGTAGCCTTGGCTCGCTCCTTAGCACCCAATCCTAAAATTCTGCTTATGGATGAGCCCTTTTCCGCGCTGGATGCAATGACCCGCGAACGCCTGTACGGTGATATCCAGGATGTGTGGGAAAAGCGCCGCAAGACCATCATCTTTGTGACCCACAACGTGCGCGAGGCCGTGTGCCTTGGCAGCCGGGTGGTACTCTTCTCGCCCCACCCGGGACGCGTGCGCGAGAAGTTCCCCGTGCACCTGCCCCGCCCCCGCAATATCAACAACCACGACTTGGCCGACCTGTCGCAGGAAATCACATCGGCGCTCAAGGGATACACCGCAGCAGAATCCGATTAAGCAGCTATGAAACGCATCCTCATCACTCTCTGTTTCTTTCTTCTTCTCATACTGGTATGGGCGGCCCTCACCGGGGATTTGGCATTCATTGGGGTGGATATTTCCCTGTGGTCGCCGTATGTCCTGCCGCCGCCCAGTACAGTGGGGCACTATCTGTGGGACAACACGCTCAACGGCAAGATTCCGCTCTCCATGCTCATCACGCTGCGCCGCCTGCTCATCGGCTACGCCATCGGCCTTATCATCGGTGTACCGCTGGGCATGATAGCCGCCCGTTTCCGCAGCGTGAACGACACTTTGGGCATGCTGGCGCTGGGGTTGCAAGCACTGCCGAGCGTGTGCTGGGTGCCGCTGGCATGCATCTGGTTCGGGCAAACGGAAGCCGCCCTACTCTTTGTTGTCATCATGGGCACGCTGTGGAGTGTGCTTCTCTCCACCCAAAACGGTATGAAAAACGTGCCGCCCATCTATGCACGAGCTGCCCGCACCATGGGTTCCTCTCCCATCCACACCTTGGTCTTCGTGACGCTGCCGGCCTCTGCCCCCTTTGTGGTGAGCGGCATGAAACAGGGTTGGGCATTTGCCTGGCGCTCACTCATGGCAGCAGAGATTTACGTATCGGTGGTGTCCGGGTTTGGTATTGGCCAATACCTGCACTACGGGCGCGAGCTGCAGCGCATGTATCAGGTCATCGGCATCATGTTCATCATCATATTGGTGGGCTTGTTGGCAGATAAGATTCTCTTTTCACCCGTGGAGTCCTGGCTGCACCGCCGCTGGGGAACCGGCAAAGAATAACCCCCTATGGCCGATTGGATTGAAGAACTGCGCCGTGAGCTCGGCGGCTGCATCCACACGGATGCCCCCACGCTGGAAGCCCATGCGGGGGACAAATGGCATGCATCCCACCTGCCGGAAGCGGTACTGCTTGCCACCACGGCCACCCAAGTATCTGCCGCCATGAGAGTGGCAACAGCGCACCGCGTGCCGGTCACGCCGCGTGGCGCAGGCGTAGGCTATGTGGGCGGGTGCGTGCCTGTGCAGGGTGGATTGGTCATCTCTACCGCCCCTATGCAACGCATGGTGGAGCTCAACCCGGCAGATGGGGTAGCCGTGGTGGAAGCCGGGGTGCTGACAGCAGATTTGCAGGAGGCCTGTGCCCGTGTGGGGTGGTTTTACCCGCCGGATCCGGCCTCTCGCAAAGAATCCAGCATTGGTGGCAATATCGCCACCAACGCCGGTGGTCCCCGCTGTCTCAAATACGGGGTCACGCGCAACTATGTGCTGGGGCTGGAAGTGGTGCTGGCAGATGGGCGCATTTTGCGCTGTGGAGGGCGTACCCACAAAAACAAGCAAGGTTTTGACCTGACAGGGCTTTTCTGCGGGTCGGAGGGTATGCTGGGCATCATCACCCAAGCCACCCTCCGCATCATCCCCGCCCCGCCTGCACGCGCTGCATTGCATGCCTCCTTCCCGCATTTTGCGCTGGCGGCGCAGGCGGTGCAAAATATTCTGCAAGGCGGCCACCTGCCCAGCGCCATCGAGATTACAGATGCCTACACCTTGGCAGCTGCGCGGGCTTACCTGCAAAATGATGTTCTGCCGGCAGATGCGCAGGGGCATATCATCGTAGAAACGGACGGCCAGGCCGATGCCGTGGCAGCAGAGATAGCGAGCATCTCCCGCATTCTCCGAGACACAGGTGCCACCACTATCTGCCCGGCTCGCACCGAGGAGGAAGTGGAGCAAATATGGCAGCTGCGACGCGAGTTTTCATACAGCCTCAAAGCGACCGGACTCACCAAGCTCAACGAGGATATCGTCATCCCCCGCTCGCAGCTGGTTCAACTGGTGGATTTCTGCGAATCCATGCAGCGAGAAACGGGCATACCCGTGGCGTGCTTCGGACACTCCGGGGATGGCAACATCCACACCAACATCATGGTACCGAAAGATGCTCAGGGGCGGGATATTCGCCAACCGGCAGATGAACTGGTACACCGGCTTTTCCGCTGGGTCACGGAACACGGCGGTAGCATCACCGGCGAGCACGGCATCGGCATTGCCAAAGCTCCGTGGTTTCCCTCAGCTATTGGCGCCACAGCCATGGACACGCACCGAGCCATCAAGCAAGCACTCGACCCGCTCCGTATCCTCAACCCCGGCAAGATGAGCTTGGATTAACCCCGCACATGCCCCCTCCCCCTATGCCCCGCACTTGGCAATTACGCAGAGAAACATGGGCTCTGCCCGCACAGGGAGCCATCATGGGCATCCTCAATGTAACCCCGGATTCCTTTTCCGATGGAGGCCTACACAACACCCTTGAGTCAGCACTGGCGCATGCCCGCAAAATGATTCAGGAAGGGGCAGATATCATTGATATAGGGGGCGAATCCACACGCCCGGGCTCCGCAGAAACGCCCCCGGCGGCAGAACAGGCGCGTGTGGTGCCGGTCATCCGAGCGCTTCGCACAGAGTTCCCCACCCTCCGCATCTCGATCGACACCCGCCACGCCGCCACCGCAGAGGCTGCTCTGCACGCAGGGGCCGACATCGTGAACGACATCACCGCACTGGCCTCTGCGGATATGCGCCGAGTGTGCGCCCAGTATCCATGCGGCATCATCCTGATGCACATGCAGGGCACCCCCTATACCATGCAGCAAGCCCCCTACTACACCGATGTCGTGGCAGAAGTGCGCCAATTCTTTATCGAGCGATTGACCTTGGCTGCGCAATCCGGTATTGCCCCCGAACGCATTTGCCTAGACCCCGGCATCGGGTTCGGCAAAACGGATGCGCACAACTTGACGCTCATCCGGCATCTGGAATCCTTGCGGGTGCAGGACAGGCCACTGCTCATGGCGCTGTCTCGCAAAGCATTCATGGGGCGTATTCTGGCGCAGCCGGACTTGCCCAAAAAGAGTTCGCTCCCCACGGTAACGATGAGTCTTCTGTCTGCCGATAGGGGCGCAGAGCTGCACCGCGTACACGATGTGGCCGCGCTGCATATCGCCCTGGAACTGCGCGCAGCCCTCCTCAACAGCTAATCTTCTTTTTTCTTCAAACACTTACTCCCACCCATGAACACTTGGATTACAGCCACATTCAGCCCAACCGGTTCCACACGCACCGTGGCACAGGCCATTGCCGCCACCCGCGAGCAAGAACACATAGATTTGCTCAAGCCAACTGCGCCCCGCGCCATCTCCGCCACCACCCCCCTGCTTGCCGTTGTGCCGGTGTATGGTGGCCGCGTGCCGGCCATTGCCATTGAGAGGCTCGCAGCCCTGCAAGGCCAAAATGGCCCGGCTATTGCCGTGGTGGTGTATGGCAACCGCGCCTATGAAGATGCCCTGCTGGAGCTGAAAAACGCGCTCACAAGAAGCGGTTTTCGCGTGGTGGCAGCAGCTGCATTCATTGCAGAACACTCCATAGCCCGTTGCATCGCCACGGGCCGTCCGCACGCTCAAGACAAGCAAACAGCCGCAGAATTCGCAGCCGCCGCAGATGCCATACTGGCGCGCCCCGTAGCCGAACAAACGTGCGTCCAAGTACCCGGCAATGAGGCAATGAAGCCGCTGCCCCAAATGCCCGCTACCCCCATGGTGACGGATGCCTGTGGTGGATGCGGTCTTTGCGCGCGCGAGTGTCCCACGGGAGCCATCCCGGCAGATGCTCCGCGCTCCACCGATGCTGCCCGCTGCATCCTGTGCATGCGCTGCGTGAGCATCTGCCCACGCCAAGCACGCATCCTGCCGCCTCCATTGCTGGCGGGCATGACGGCGCGCTTGCAAGCTTGTGCTGCCGAGCCTCGCTTGCCGGAGCTCTTCGTCTAAAAAAAATCAAGCTCCGCGGCTCAGAAGCTGCGTCAGCTCAAATTGGAAAGCCTGCAACTCTGCCGTGCTGGGCTTGCCGCTCAGCTCACTCCAGCCAAAGCGCCCCAGCTGGTCAATCTGCCACGAGCCTTTCACCCCGGAGGGGAATACCGTCTTGCCGGAAAGCAGGGTGCCGGGGATTTGCAGTTCATCCAAGGTCACTTCCGGCTTACCGCCCATGGCCGGCTCCGGCATAGCCGCCGGTTCCTCCGCAGCGGGAGCCGGGGCTGCAGGCTTGGGCTCAGGAGCGGGTGCAGGGGCTGCAGGCTTGGCAATCTCGATACCATAATCCAACAGCAGAAAGCGCACATCCATGTAGGTCATGTGCACACCGCATTCGGCTACCAGATTTTTCTGGATACCATTCAAATCCACACCTTGGGCTGCCCATTGGCGCACCATATCAAGTTGTTCCGGCGAAAGTTTCGTGGCCATGCACGCATCTTACCCTCCAACGCGCCCTTTGGCAAGCAGGAACCGTGCCCACATACCCCGGACATGACATAACAAGCTCAAAATTGAAATTTCAACTTTACAAGCGCCGCGCCCTTCCCTATCATGTGGGCATGTCCAATACAAAAGTTTCTGATAATGTGGATGCTCTCATCAAACTGGCTCTTGATGAGGACTTCGGGGATGGCGATGTGACATCCAACTACTTCGTGCCGGCAGAGCTGAAAGCCAAGGCGCTGCTTCGTCCCCGCTCGCAGGGCGTGCTTTCCGGGGTGAAGGTGGCAGAAGCTGTTTTCAAGGCCGTGGATCCCACGCTCAAGGTTGAGGTGTTTCTGCACGATGGGGAGCAAGTGTCCCCGGGTGCCATCGTCATGTCCATTGAGGGGGCGGCTCGCTCCATCTTAGGAGCAGAGCGCACCGCACTCAACTTCATTCAGCGTCTTTCCGGCGTAGCCACCATGACCCACAAATACGTGAAAGCTATTGCGCACACCTCTTGCCGCCTGCTGGATACCCGCAAAACAACCCCCGGCTACCGCCTGCTGGAAAAAGCAGCCGTGGTGCATGGCGGCGGCAACAACCACCGCTTGGGCCTGTATGACCGCGCCATGGTCAAGGACAATCACCTCATGACTGATGGCGACACCGCCCACCTGCAAGCCTGCATCACGCAGCTCAAGGCCGATAAACCCGGCGTAGAAGTCGAGCTGGAGGCCGATAACCTCACCCAAGTGGAAGCCTTCCTGCAACTGACAGGGGTGGACTACATCCTGCTGGACAACATGAGCAATGATGACATGCGCCGTGCCGTGGAAATGCGCGGCAAGAACCGCAAGCCCTATTTCGAGGCCAGCGGCGGCCTGACACTGGAGACGGCCCCCGCCGCCGCCGAGACAGGGGTAGATTTCATGAGCTTTGGTTGTCTCACGCACTCCGTGCCCTCCTTAGATTTGGGGCTTGATTTCACCGTCACGCGCTAAATGCAGCTCCCACCCCCGCGAGAAGCACTCATCACCCTCAACCTGATACCCGGGCTGGGGTCGATTCGCATTCAAGCGCTGTTGGAGTTCTTTGGCTCAGCCGAATTGGCTTTGGCGGCACCTGTTTCCATGCTGGAGCAGGTGCCGCGCCTAGGCCGCAAACTGGCTACTGCCGTGGCAGATTGGCGCACCTGCACCAATACCGCCGCAGAAATTGAGGCGGCAGAGCAATACGGTGTGCGCATCGTCACCCTGCTGGATGATGACTACCCGCAGGTGCTGCGCAGTATGGCAGACCCGCCCATCATCCTCTATGTACGCGGTGAGTGGTTCCCGCAAGATGCGGTACGCTCCGTGGCGGTAGTGGGTTCCCGCTTGGCCGGCCCCTATGGCATGACCCAAGCACGCCGCTTTGCCCGCGAGCTCACAGAAAACGGCTGCACGATCATCTCCGGTCTTGCACGCGGTGTAGACACCGCAGCCCACCAAGGCGCACTCGATGCCGGCGGGCGCACCATCGCCGTTATCGGCTCCGGCATGGCCAACCTCTTCCCGCAAGAAAATGAGCAGCTTGCAGACCGCATTGCACATGGACAAGGTGCTGTGGTAAGCGAATTTCCCATGTTCATGCGCCCGGGGCGCACCACATTCCCCCAGCGCAACCGCATTGTTGCTGCGTGGAGCCAAGCCACCCTTGTAGTAGAAGCCCCGGCTCGCAGCGGTGCGCTCATCACAGCCCGCATGGCCGCGGCAGAATATGGCCGCACCGTCTTTGCCCTTCCCGGCCCGGTGGATAGGCCCTCCAGCGCAGGGTGCCACGCTCTCATCCGCGAAGGCGCCATCCTGTGCACCACCCCGGCAGAGCTCCTAGCCGACATGCACTGGACCGATACCCCGCGCCAGCTCGACCTCAACTTCGATTCTCCCCCACCCTTGGCCGATCCGACCGAACAAGCCGTGCTCGATTCTCTCCGCAACGGCTTCGACACGCTGGACACCCTGTGTCCTGCGCTTGGCATGCCTGCACACGAGCTCACCCCCTTGCTCATGCGCATGCAGGTCAAACGCCTCATTACCCCCCTTCCCGGCGGGCGTTTCAAATAGCCTCTTTTGCTCTCCCTAAAAAAAAGACATAAATTTGGCTTGCAATTTGGGGTGACATGCGGTATAAGGGGCGACCCCCTTTCCGCAGTGATGCGGGTAAACCTTTACAAAAACAACAAGATATGTCCAAGCATTCCACCCTGAAAGCAACTGGTACCGTTGGCGGTAAGCGTTCTGTTCTTAAGCGTTTTGAACGCGTGAAGCTCCTCAAGGAGCGCGGCCAGTGGAAGGAAGGCCAGAGCCCCATCGGTCTGCCCAAGACCAAGTTCGACGCCTAAGCCGGTGACGCATTCTGCTGCGGGGAATGGCTACGCAAAAAGCGTGTTGAACGTGCCATTCCTCTGCGCCGGATAGCCCGTCAGGTGTTGCACAACACCTCGAGATTGTACCTGGTACAGATTTTCGCCTCACGGCTGTCGTAAGCCGCGGGGCTTTTCTTTTACAACGAAAATCCCACTTTACCCCCCCTTCCCATGTCTGAAGAACCCAACTATGCAGCAGCCCAAGAAGGCAGCGTGCGTCTCAACAAATTCCTTGCATCCTGCGGCTATGAATCCCGCCGCGCAGCCGACCGCCTGATTGCCGAAGGGCGCGTAGAAGTGAACGGCAAGGTAGTAGACACCCCCGGTTTGCGTGTATTGCCGACTGATTTTGTGAAAGTGGACGGCCACCGCGCCACCCCCAAAGAAGAAGTAGCCATCTTGCTCAACAAACCGCGTGGCTATGTATGCAGCCGCGATGCTCAGGGCGCTATCGGCACGGTGTATGACCTGCTGCCCCCCAAATACCGCTACGCCAACTACGTAGGCCGCTTGGATGCAGACAGCGAAGGCCTGCTCATCTTCACCAACAATGGCACGCTGGGGCAAAGCATCGGCCACCCCTCCGGCGGCATCGAAAAAGAATACTGGGTCACCCTCGACCAAGCATTCGACAACAACGTACTCATTCAGCTGCTCAAGGGTGTGCGCATCCCGGAAGGACAAGCCAAGGCCAAGTACATTTCCCGCCTCTCAGCCCGCCGTGCCTGCGTGGTGCTGGAGCAAGGGCTGAAGCGCCAGGTGCGCCAGATGTTTGCCTGCTTGGGGCTGCGCGTTCGTAAGCTGGTGCGTGTGCGCATCGGCTCACTATGGGGCGGTGATTTGGAGCCCGGCAACGCCGAGCTGCTCACGCCCGAACAAATCGAGCTCGCCTGCACCAATCCCCGCCGCCGCAAAGGACTGCTGGGTGCCAAGCAAGTGTTCAAACCGCGTCCTGCCCACCAGCAAGATGAAACCGCCGATGACTATGAGGCCGAAGATGAGACCTACGTCTTCAACCCGGCTGATTTTGAAACAGAGGAAGAAGCTCTCGGGGCCGCCACAAAGTTCACCGATGGCGAATCCTTTGAGCCTGAGCGCGACAATGGCCGCCGCCCTTTCGGGCGAGCCCCCCGCAGCAAGCGCGATTTTGATGGTGGCGACCGCAAGACCTTCGGCGAGCGCCGCCCCTTTGGCGACCGCGACCGCAAGCCCTTCGGCGAACGCCGCCCCTTTGGTGACCGCGACCGCAAGCCCTTTGGCGAGCGCAAAT
>Ga0233362_1000163_pt1 | contig 13636 bp, 7 predicted proteins | sample ElkDunMinimDraft_22_FD_180674 | JGI IMG/M metagenome (GOLD analysis project Ga0233362, IMG submission 180674) | Fecal eukaryotic communites from dung pellets of Tule Elk in California, USA - Elk Dung C1 | ecosystem: Host-associated > Mammals > Digestive system > Large intestine > Fecal | place... | reverse complement strand
TGAGCCCGTTCAACGGGCGGCATAGCATTAGGCAGGGGGCTTGCCCCCTGCTCACCAACAAATAACAAACCGGAACCCCGGAGCCGCGCAGCGGGCGAGCGTGAGCGAGCGGGTGGCATAAAGCGCCACCAATCAAGGCGCAGGGCGAGTCTCGAAGCCCGGAGCCTATAAGGCTCTGCCAGGGTAGAGGCCGGGTTCTAAACCTTATTTTACAGGAATGACAAGAAGCATATGGACATATCAACACCTTACCTTGTGTTAAAAGCCTACAATGAACCTCTGTGGGATGATAATGATGTGAAATCTGAAATTTGAAATCACGCAGATGTGTCATAATCCTAATGCGTTTGCCCTGTGAGAATATGCAGCTCAATCTACGTGGTGCCCCAAGGTTTTATAACCCATAGAAACTTCAACAGCGTTTTGATAGTAGCCCCCGCCTCGGTAAATGGGGATTCGTGAGGTAGTTGGCGAGCGCTAGGGAGCGGAAGGCTGAGCCTGCAAAAAAATCCCCTCTCACGCGGGAAGCGGAGAGGGGGAAGATAAGAGATAGAATGCTGCGTTGGCCGCATCAGAAGTTCAGGCGGATTGCGGCGGTGTATTCCCAGCCGTTGTAGCAGTCGCGGCCACCATCACGGGCGGTGGTGTACTCTGCGCCGAACATGAGCTTGGCTGCGTTTTTATTGATGGCAGAGGCATACACATCCACACCGAAGTAGAAGGTGTGCAGGCTGTCCACCCAAACGGGGGCGGTGGTCTGCGTGGTGATGTAGCGGTCGCCGCCGAGCTTGCAGGCGCTATCGCCCATCATGCCGGTGTAGCGGAACACCAAATCCACGTGCGGATTGATGGAGTAGACGGGCTGGAGCTGCAGGCCGATGTTGTTGGAGCCGTTGCCGTCAATCTGCTCGAAGCTGGCCACCAGGTTGGTGATGAACAGGAACTTGTTGCGCTTGTACTCGTGGGAGAGGGAGATGGCATCCTTGAAGCCGAAGCCGTAGTAGTTGGCACCCTTGCCGCCGCGGCCGTACGAGTTGTCAAAGTCGTGCATGTATTCCAGCATGATGGATTGGAAGCCGTCTTCGGTCACGTTGAACTTGCGCTTGGCTCCCATGGTGGCAAAGAATTTGTCTTCCCAGCCGAACTCGCCTTTGAGACCGCGCCCATCGCGGTACACGTCGGGGTGAGTCAGGCTCTTACTGGCGCACGCGCGGTCGTTGGCCATCAGCTGCAGGTGGAAGTTGTTTTGCTTGTCGGGCTCGTAGGTGAACTCAATGCCCCAGTTGGTATCTAAGCCATATTGATTGGTGAGAGCAGAGCGCTCAATGGCATAGATGGCGGCATTGGACATGTTGTAGTCGTACGTGAACTTGGGGGAGAATTTACCAATGCGCACGGCGAGTCCTTTTGCCGCATCGAACTTTTGCTTGATGTAGGCATCGTAAATATCCGTGTAGGTGAAGTTGCGCTTGGTACGCCCGCCCGAGTAGGTGCTGCGCGTGGGCAGACCGCCTATGCGCCCGATGACGTGGAACTGCGTGTTCGTTTGGGTGTGCACATCCAAGCCAATGAATGAGCGGCGGAATTCTTGGTTGAAGGGGGGGGCGCCTTTTCTGAGGTGGCGGCCATTGTTGCCGTTGGGCTGCACAGAGACCATTTGAAATTGCTCGCGCCAGGACAGGTTGACTTTCTTGACAAAGGTGTCGGGGTTTTCGTAGAGGATAAGGGCTTTTTTGACGGCATCTGTCCAGTCTGTTTTCTTGGCGGGCGCATCGGCCGCAGTTGCCACGCCGGCGGCACAGAGCAAGCCCAAGCCGGTAAGTAGGTGCAGTTTCATATAAGTGTAGTTTAAGCTTGTATATATAGGTAGCCCGCCCGGGGTGACCGGGCGGGCTTGCCGTGGAGGTTTAGCGCAGTTTCTTGAACAGGGTTTCATTGTCCAGCACGGGCATGTATTCCGTGTGGTCCAACCCGGCATCCAGGATGTAGAGGGTGAGCAGGCGCTTCACGATGGTGAGCAGGCGCTCCTGTTGCCAGGGTTTTTCGACATAGTTGTCAATCTGGCCGTCGTTGATGGCGTTGATGGTATCTGCGTGGGTGGCTTGGCCGGTGAGCAGTACCTTGCGGGTCTTGCCGAAGCGGCGGTCGCTCGTCACTTGCCCCAGCAGGTCGGTGCCGTTGCCACCGGGCATCACCTGGTCGGAGATGATGATGGCGATGTGGTCGCCGTCGTCATCAATCTGGTTGATGAGCTCCATGCAGTCTTCTACGCTGGAGGCTTCCTCCAAACGCACGTAGGGGGTGAGAGGGCGGAGGTCTCTCATGACGGAATCCAGCACTTCCTGCTGGTCGTCTACGCAAATGATGTTAATTGTTTCCATAAATTTGAGTGGTAGGTATGTTAATGGTGAAAGTGGTGTCACCATCGGTGCTGGTCAGCTCGATGGTGCCGTTGTAGCTATCGACCACGCGGCGCACGATGGAGAGGCCGAGCCCCAGGCCGAAATCCAGCCCGAGCTTTTTGGTGGTGAAGTTGGGTTGGAAGATTTTCTCGTGAATATCCTCCGGGATGGCGGGTCCGTTGTTGGAGATGGACACGCGGATGTAATCCGTGGGCAGCAGCTTGAGGCCTTCTGCGTGGCTGATGCCGGCGGAGATGCAGATGGTAGGCTCGGGGGTTTGGCCTTGTTCCATTGCATCGTATGCGTTTTTGATGATATTGGTCCAGATTTGCACGAGCTCGGTGATATCCGCCGTGATGGTGGGCATGGGGTGAATATCGGTGTGCACGGTGATGTGCTTGAGCTTGTTGCCCAGCAGGTTCATGGCATCGCTGAGGGATTGCGCTACATCCACCCCTTCTTGGCGGGTGGAATTGCCGCCGCCCAACAGCTTGACCGCGCGCACAATGCCGGTGGCGTGGCGGGCGGCTACCTGCATGTCGCGCAGGTCGTGCCCCAGCTCCCAGAAGCGATAGTTGGTGCGCACGTGTTTCACGAACTCCGGGCCAAATTTGACGAGGGTTTCCGTGTCCGGGATGATGTGAGCCAGCACCTTGGCTGCCTCCTGCGGCATGTTGAGTTCGCGCTCATACTTGCGGGCGCGTTTGCGCAGGTCGCTCGCGGCGATGAAGCTTTCGTCCTCATAGCCGTAGCGGAAGAGGCGGGCGTTGTATTTATCTTCCTCGGCCAGGAAGTCTGCCATGTGCTCTGCCACAAACTCGGTGCGGCGGGTGATGACACCCACGGCGTTGTTGAGCTCGTGTGCAATGCCGGCAGAGAGCTGCGCCAGGGTGGAGGCCATCTCTGCCCGCTGCAGCAGGCGCTGGGCTTCCTCCTTTTCCGTGGCGTGGCTGAACATACGGATATTGCGGGCTGCCAGTTCGTGCATCAGCACGGGGATGAACTGGTGCTCCATGCTGCCGTAGTGCTCCACATCAACCGGCTCGGTGGTGTCATCGATGTAGGCCAGGCGCGTGTCCTCCACCGCTACAATATCGTTGGAGCTGTGGTACACACGCGAGAAGAAAGCTTGCACGCAGACGTAGGAACCGGGGCCTGCACGGAAGACTTCGTGCTTGCGGGTCACGGTTTCAGTGGGCAAATCTGCATCGCGGAACTTTTCGGCTTCGCGGTAGGCCACCAGAGCCCCCTCCAAGATGAGGTAGAGGCGGTGGCACTCCTCGCCCTGCCCCACCAGCATCTCGCCCTTGGAGATGCTGATGGTGCGCCCGGAATCGCTGAAATAGACGTTGTTGAGCCGCTCCAGCGGTTCTGTGATGTGTTCGGGCAGCATGGCGGTGGGGGGAGGGTTAGAGGTGGTGGGGATTTAGTTGAAGAAGCCGATAGCACCCAGCAAGCTCATCATGCCGATGGTGATGGCAAGACCAAGCAAGCAGAGGATGGTGCCGGAGATAGCCATGCCCTTTTGCTCCACATGCCCGGTGGCGTAGGCCATGGCGTTGGGCGGGGTGGAGATGGGAAGAGCCATGCCCAAGGAGGAGGCGAAGGCGATGGTCACCAGCAGGCCGATGGCGCCGGCATTATCCATGGAGCCGCCGGCCAGCATGCCACCGGCCACACTGGCCATGATGGGCATCAGCAGGGCTGCCGTAGCTGTGTGGCTCATGAAGGTAGCCATGAAGAGGCAGATAAGGCTGGCGCCCACAAGCAGCATCAGCGAATCCCAAGAGGCAAAGGGAATGGCCTCAATCATATCCTTGGCCAGGTTGGTCTCGCTCAGGGCAACACCCAGGGCGAAGCCGCCGGCTACCAGCCAGAGCACGTCCCAACTCATGGATTTGAGGTCCTTCTTGGTGATAACACCTGTCACGGAGAACACGGCAATGGGGATGATGGCCACGCTGTTGGAATCCAGCCCATGGTAATCCTTGGGAATCACCCAGAGCAGGATGGTCACGATGAAGGTTACATACACGATGATGGCTTTGGGCGTGGTCAGGAACTTGCCCTTCATTTCCTTGGCCAAGTCGAGGGATTTCTGGCTGATGGGGAACATCTTCACCAGTACGAGCCAGCCCACCAGCAGCATGATGATGACGAAGGGTACACCGAACAGCATCCACTTGCCGAAGGTGATGTTGAGCCCCATCTCCTGCATGAACTTGAGGGCAATAGCATTGGGCGGGGTGCCGATGGGGGTGCCGATGCCGCCCACGTTGGCACCAATCGGGATGCAGAGCGCAAAGGCGGCGCGCCCGCGATCCTCCGGCTTAAAGAGAGCCAGCACCGGGGTAAGCAGCGCCAGCATCATAGCGGCGGTGGCGGTGTTGCTCATGAACATGGAGAAGAGCGCCGTCACGCTCATCAGACCCAGCATTACGTATTTCGGGTTTGTGCCGAAAGGCTTGAGCAACACGCGTGCCAGGTTGATGTCCAAACGGTATTTGGTGGCGGCATCTGCCAGGAAGAATCCACCGAGGAAGAGGATGATGATGGGATCTGCAAAGGTGGCAAAGATGCTCTTCTGCTGGGTCTGGTTCACCAGCTCCAAGTTGCCGATGCGCTTGCTCACCTCGCCATCATACACGCGGGCGGAGGCTGCCATCAACTGAGCCTTGGTGGCATCATCTGCCTTGCCGCTCGTCACGGGTTTCAGGATTTCGGTGTTGATGGTGTTGCGCACCACAGCGGGGGTGACGGAGGCGGCCTTCTTCAGACTGGCCACCACGGCATCCTGCGTGGCCTTCACCGTCTCGGCATTGGCACCGGGGCCATAGGCATCTGCCACGATGGCCTGCACCTCCTTGGTGTCAAACTTATCCACCTTGAGGAAATTGAGAGAGGTGTTAGAGGTTCCCAACAAGGCCAGTGTAATGACCATGACGGAGGTGGTCCAAATCGGAATGACCTCCAGAATCCACATGAGTGCCGCAAAGACGAACAGGGCAATCACGCGGGTTTGTATGGCATTAATCGGCAGCCCCCACTCCTCGAAGGGCATGAATAGCATGCTACCGCTCAGCAGCAGCACGACCAACAATTTGATGATTGTTTTTTGTGCTTGTGTCATAGCTATTTCAGTTGTGTTCTCAGCATATACCGGGCGCAAGGCTCGTAGCCTCCTCGCGCGAGTGCGTGCGAGAACGGGCTTTATGCTACCCGTTACTCTACAACATTTTGTTCCCTTAGGCAAGTTTTACTTGCCATTTTTGTATGCGCGCGGGTAAAAAAAGCGGTATCGTTGCCGATACCGCAGGTGAAATGGGGTGGGCGAATGGGGGCATCATGCCATTTCGATGAGCAACTGGGCCAGCACGGTCATGAGAATGAGCGCGATGGGGTAGGCCGTGGAGTAGGCAATGACTGGTTCTTGGCTTTCAGTTTGAGAGGTGATGGCCCCCAGCGCCGGGGTGGAGGTTTGCGAGCCGCAGATACAACCTAGTGTCTCTGCCAACCCCATGCGCAGCAGATAACGCGCCACGAGGTAGCCGACAAAGAGTGGCAGCACGGTGATGATAGCACCCACCATGAACATGGAGAAGCCTTGTTGGCTGAGCGTTTCTACCAACTTTTCCCCGCCTTTGATGCCGGCGCCTGCCAGGAAGAGCATGAGCCCCAGCTCCATGACCAGCACGCGGGTGGCGCGGGGCATGTAGCCGGCAATGGGGCCTAATTTGCCGAAATGCCCCAGAATGAGGGCTACCACCAGCGGGCCACCGGCCATGCCGAGCGAAAAGCCGCGCCCCTCTCCACCGAGGTTGAAGGATACGCAGCCCAGCAGGATGCCCAGCGTGAGTCCGCCCATGAGGGAGAGCATATCGGCCGCGTTGATGGCCGTGCTGCGGTGTTTGCATTCTTTTTTGAAGGCTTGGATGGCTTCCGGGGTACCGACAACGCGCAGGATGTCGTTGCGGATGATTTCGGTATCAGGCGTGGGGATGAAGGTATTGCCCAAGCGGGTGATGCGGGAGATGGTGATGCCGAAGTGGCCCAGCGTATCCAGTTGGCGGAGGGTTTTGTTGCTCATTTCATCGGAGAGGACGATGAGCTGGGCATCTTCATCGCGGCAGATGAGGGCGCGGCTATCGGTATGAACAAAGTGGCCCAGCAGGGCGACATCGTGTTCCAGCGCGGCGCGTTCGCCCACCATCAATACTTCATCATTGAGCTGTAGCGTATCTTGCGGTTGCAGGGGGCGCAGGATACCCTCTCGCAAGATGCGGGTGATGCGGCAGTTCATGTGGTTGCCGGTGGCGAGCTCTTCCGGGTGCTTGCCGAGGGCTTCCGGGTTGGTGCAGAGGACACTGCGCGCGATGATGGCATGGGCATCATTCTCTTGGGGTGTTTCGCCTTTGCGCAGATCAAGGTGCAGGATGCGTGGCAAAAGCTGTACAAAGAGCACAATGCCAATCACCCCAAAGGGGTAGGCCAGACCATAGCCGATGTTGATGACGGATTCGTTCATCCCGGCAGCCTTGGCAGAATCCAGTGCAGCGGCCAGAGCCGGGGTGCTGGTGCAGGCACCGGCAAATAGGCCTGCGCCGATGGCCAAATCAATCCCGCACAGCTTGCACATACCCCAAGCGGTCAGCCAGCCGCTCAGCACGATGGAGAGGGCTACAATCAACAGGTTTTTGCCACGGCTGCGCAGGGATGAAAAAAAGCGATTGCCCACCCCCAAGCCTACACAGTATACGAAGAGGGCCGTGCCAAGTTCCGATACGCCCATGGGGATGTTCAAGTGGTAGTGCCCGGCAAGCATCGCTACGAACAAGACCCCGGAGCTGCCCAGCGAGATGCCTTTGATGTTGATTTGGCCCAATGCCAATCCTAAAAACAAGATAGCGAAGAGAACGAACGCCGAATTGGTGAGGATTTCTGCCATGGTGCGCGTGTTTTTGGTGAGCGCGTCTTATACACGCAATGATTTCGTTTGTCAAGAATTGCTTGCATGTATCCTGCACCCTCATCAAGCTGGTTTGGATGATTCAAGGGAAAGGTGTTGAATCATGGGGGAGATACGGTTCGAAGGCGCGCGATGAGATAGTAGGCAAAGGGGATAAAGAAGATGCCGATACAGGTAGCGGCAAGCATGCCGCCTATGACACAGATTCCCACTGTTTGGCGTGCGGCTGCCCCGGCTCCGCTGGCAATGGCCAGCGGTACGCAGCCGAGGATGAAGGCAAAGCTCGTCATGAGGATGGGGCGCAGGCGCATGCGGGCACCGGCGAGGGTGGCTTGCAGCAAAGGCATGCCTTCTCGGAGGCGGTTTTGGGCGAACTCCACCACCAAAATGGCATTCTTGGCTGCCAGACCAATGAGCATAATCAACCCGATTTCTGCGTAGAGATTGAGCTGCATGCCTGCCAGGAGTAGGGTCGCCAAGGCCCCTACGATAGCCACCGGTACGGAGAGGATGACGGCAAGAGGCAGCGCCCAGCTTTCGTAGAGCGAGGCCAGCAGTAGATAGGCAAAGATGGCCGAGAGGGCAAAGATGCTACCCAGCCCGATTTGGGTAGCCGAGCGGGCTTCTTGGTAGCTCATGCCGGAGTAGTCGTAGCCGATATCGCCCGGCATGGCTTCGCGGCAGGTGCGGGAGATAGCCTCCATGACTTGCCCGCCGGAGAAGCCGGGAGCCGCGCTGATATTGAGCATGGAAGCATTGTACATGTTGTGGCGGATGAGAAAATCCGGCCCTGTGCGTTTTTGCACATTCACCAGGGCGCTGAGCGGCACTTGGGTGCCCTGAGCTCCGGGGAGGTAAAAATCGCTCAGCTGCTCAATATGCATGCGGGCGGGGGCATCGGCCTGCATGTAGACGCTGTATTGGTAGCCGTAGAGGTTGAAGTAATTGAGCATTTGGCTACCCAGAAATGTTTGGAGGGTGGTGTAGGCTGTTTCGGGGTCGACCCCTTGGGTGATGGCTTTGTCTGTATCAAAATGCAGGTTGAATTGGGGGGTATTGTTGGCCATGAGGTTTTGCACGGCGGCAATTTCGGGGCATTGTTGCAGGGCGTGGATGAACGCATTTGTTTGCTCGCTGAGGTATTCGGCCCCCCGGCCGGAGCGGTCTTCCAGCATGAGGGTGATATCTGAGCTGGCACCGATACCCGGGATGGGCGGTGGGGTGATAGCGAATCCCAAGCCGCCGGCGGGCAGGGCATTCATCTTCTGTTGCAAGGTGGCGGCCAAGGCTGCTGCGTTTTCAGTGGTGGGGTTGCGTTGTGCCCAGGGTTTCAAGTCCACAAAGAAGAAAGCATTGTTGGGGCTCTGTACACCGGTGAGCAGGTTGAAGCCGCCCACCATGACTACGCCGTTGATACCGGGCATCTGCATGAGCTCTTGCACAATTTTTTGCCCTGCGTCCTCGGTGACTTGCAGGGAGGAGCCCGCCGGCATTTGCAGCGAGGTGAAAAAGTACCCTTCATCCTCCTGCGGCAGGAAGGCGGCGGGGAGTTGCTTGCCCGCCGGCAGGATGCAGAGACTCAGCGCGATGAGAGCCAAGGCGGTGAACACGCTCTGCCGAATCATACGCCCGGAAAGGCGTGCGTAAGTGTTGCGGAAGCGTAGCAGCGCATGGTTGAAGCGTGCTCCTGCACGGGCGAGGATGCCCTGCGCTTTTTGGGCGGGCCGCAAGAGCAAGGCTGCCATGGCCGGGCTGAGACTGAGCGCGCAAAAGGCCGATAGCAAGATGGATACACCTATTGTGACGGCAAATTGTGTGAAGATGCGCCCGGTGATGCCCGGCAACAACATGCAGGGGAAAAAGACAGCTGCCAGCACGAGGGCCGTCGTTATCACGGGGCCGGCCACCTCCCGCATGGCGCTTATGGTGGCTGCCACGCGTTCTTCCCCGCGGTCCAGATGCGTTTGCACAGCTTCTACGACTACGATGGCATCATCCACCACCAGACCGATGGCCAGCACAAGCCCCATCAGGCACACGGTGTTGATTTCCATGCCAAAGAGCGGGAAGAAAAGGAAGGTGCCGATGATACTCACCGGGACAGCGGCCAAGGGGATGAGGGTGGCGCGCCATCCTTGCAGGAATACGAATACCACCAGCATCACCAGTATGAGCGCGATGAGCAGTGTCTCCAATATCTCCTCGATGCCCAGTTGCACGCTCTCTGTGGTGTTGAGTGCCACCTGTAGCTCTAAGTCCGGGGCCAGGTTGAGCCCCGCGAGGGTGGCCTCTGCCGCACGTACGGTTTCCAAGGCGTTGCTGCCCGGGCTTTGGTAGATGGCTAGGATGGCGCAGGATTCTCCATTGTAGGTGGAGCGCATGGAGTAGGTCTCGCTGCCAAGTTCCACGCGGGCCACATCTCGCAGGCGCACGGTGGAATCCGGCGTGGCGCGCAGGATGATATCGGCGAATTCCTCCGGGGTGGAGAGCCGGCCGGAGCTGCGCACGGTATAGGTGGTTTGCTGGCCGGGCACGGCGGGTTGGGCCCCTACTTTGCCGATGGGGTTGACGCGGTTTTGTGCTTGCACGGCATTTTGCACTTGCTCTACGGTGATGCCCAGCGCGGCCAGCTTCTCCGGCTGCAGCCAGATGCGCATGGCGTATTCCCCTGCGCCGAATACCTGCACATTGCCTACTCCGGGGGTGCGCAGCAGCGGATTCACCAAGTTGATGTAGGCATAGTTGGCCATCCACGTGCTGTCGTACACCCCTTGGGGCGAGCGCAAAACATACAGCAGCACGGGTGAGCCGTTTTGCGTGCGGATGGTGATGCCCATCTCCTGCACTTCTGCGGGCAGCTGGGCGGTGGATTGCGCGTAGCGCAGGTAGGCCAGCACCTGATCCATATCCGGGGCGCTACCCACTTCGAAGAGGATTTGCAGGTTCATGCCACCCTCGTTGGTGGAGGTGCTGGTCATGTATTCCATGCCCTCCACCCCACTCATTTGTTGTTCGATGGGGGCGGCCACGGAATCCACCACGGTGAAGCAATCTGCCCCGGGATAATTGGCCATGATGCTCACTTGCGTGGGCACAATATCCGGGTACTGTGCCACCGGCAGGGACAAGGCAGTGATGAGCCCACCCAAGGTGAGCATGATGGCGACACAAATGGCAACGACCGGCCTGCGGATGAAGAATTGGTACATGGCTCTCCTGTGCAGACAGGGAAGCATGCCGCCGCGGTTGAATATATGCTAGAGTTCCTGAGATGGGGCAGGGGGATTAGCGGCGCAGGTATTCCTGCGCTTGGGCGTTGCCGCGCGAGGCCGCGTGGTGAATCCACTCCACCGCCTTGGCATAGCCTTGCTCGGCTGCGGCGATGTACCAGCGCACCGCCTCATCCAGATTCTTTTCCACGCCGATACCGCGGTCGTAGAATGTGCCCAGCAGGGTTTGCGCCTTGGCATCTCCCTGCTCGGCTGCGGCCAGCCACCAGCGCACCGCTTCTGTGGGGTTTTTCTCTACTCCATAACCTTGGGCGTAGCAAGCGCCCAAATTAAATTGCGCTTTGGAGTAGCCTTGCTCTGCTGCAGAGCGATACCAGCGTACTGCTTCTGCCAAATCTTTTTCCACCCCGGTGCCTTCTACATAGCAACCGCCCATGTTGCATTGGGCCGTGGCTATACCTTGTTCGGCTGCGGCTCGCCACCAACGAGCTGCCGCCGCAGCGTTTTTGACAACCCCAATGCCTTGGGCGTAGCAATCTCCCAGCCGCAGCTGAGCCATTGCATGGCCGGTATCTGCTGCGGCGCGGTACCAGCGGGTGGCCTCCGCTGCATTTTGGGGCATGCCCAAGCCGGTCTCGCAGCACACGCCCATGGTGTAGCGGGCTTCTGCATCTCCTTGCTCTGCGGATTGCCTGCTGCAGTGGATGGCTTCTCCCCACACTTCACGGTTGGCTTGGCTCACACCCTGTTCGGCTGCTTTGAGGTACCATTTGGTGGCCACTGCCTTATCCCGGGGTACCCCCCAACCTTTGGCATAGCAATGGGCCAGGTTGTACTGTGCGGCGGGGCGGCCTTGGATGGCCGCAGCTCGGTACCATTTGGCGGCCTCTGCCGGATTTTGCGGCACACCTTGGCCTTGTTGGTAGCAAGCGCCCAAGTTGGTTTGAGCGGCGGGGTGGCCTTGCTCTGCGGCAGCTCGGTACCATTTGGCGGCTTCCTGCATGTTTTGGGCTTCACCCTCGCCCTTGGTGCAGCATACGCCCAGCTGGAATTGTGCTTCGGGTTCACCTTGCTCTGCTGCGGCGCGATACCAGCGGGCAGCTGCTTGCATATCCGCAGCCACTCCGCTACCTTGTGCGTAGCATACACCCAGTATCAGCTGAGCTCTCGCCACTCCCTTTTCCGCCGCTTGGGTGTACCGGCGCACGGCTTCTTCCATATCCTGCGCCACGCCGTCTCCTTGTTGGTAGCAAAGCCCCAAGTTGTACTGTGCGATGCCATCGCCTTGCTCTGCGGCGGCACGGTATTCTTCTGCTTTGGATGAAGATTGAGTCGCTGCGGCCGGCAGCTCTTCGGCGGGCGATGGAGAGGGCTGATTCGCCAAGCAGATGCTCCCGAGTACAAGGGGAAAGAGGGGTGCGCAAAGATAGTGTTTCATACCTAATCAATATCAATCCTACTTTCGGGCATGCTACATCATTCAAAATGCTCTCGTCAAGCAAAATCAGGCTTATGCTGAAGCCTGATTCCGGATGGAAGCGGTGTCATTTGCCCTTTTTGCGTTTACAATTACTTGCAGACGGGGCGTTTTCATGCTATCCTGCGGGCGAGAGAGCTGCATGTGTGCCCGATACAAAGCCGACCCTGATTATCCCCGCGCCGACTATGAGACGCGGGCGGGGGGGCGTGCGTATGAGCCAAGTGCGCATGCTGATGCTTACGCAGAGGAGGAGGATATGTATGCGCAGCCGCGCGGCGCTGCTTCATCAGCGCGCCCGCGTTTCCATGCTGCTCCCCCCCCGCGGCGTGGCTATGTGGAGCAGGATGACCCTTTGCAGCAAAATGCTGCCGGAAACCGTGTTTTTTACACGGGTGATGCCAACGATACCTTCGGCACGCCCGGCCCGCAGCGTGAATATACCCGGCGCCTGGGCGAGCAGAACCCGTGGGAGGATTTTCGCCGCCCGCCCCGCAAGGGGATGAGCGTGTGGAAGGGAATATGGCTGATTATCAGTTTCCCCTTCCGGTTGATTCTTTTCCTGACGCGCAAACTGCCCAAGCTGGTGCTGTGGCCCATGCGCTTGCTCATCAGTTTTTCCTTTGTGGGGATATTGTTTGCAGTGGTGCTGGCTATCATCTACGGCATCAAGGCCGGGCGCTATGATATAACGCAAATCATGCGCATGCCGGAGCGCACCATTGTGCTGGATCGCAAGGGGACGGAAATCGGCACCTTGCATGGCGAAAATCGCCGCAGTATCACCAACTTGGAGGCAGAGGTACCACAGTATTTCATCGATGCGCTCATCATGCAGGAGGACCGCTCCTTCTGGAAACACGGCGGTGTGGACCCCCGCGGCATCATGCGCGCGGTGGCACAGGTCTTCAAGCACCACCGCACCACACAGGGGGCTTCCACCCTCACAATGCAGCTGGCTAAAAATACTTACAACCACCGCGAACGCAATTTTGATGCCAAGCTCACGGAAATGGCACTGGCTCGCCGCATAGAGGCGACATACGATAAGAAGACCATCCTCACTTGCTACATCAACCGCGTGTTCTGGGGGCATACCTTCCTGGGGCTCAAGCAAGCGGCGTATGGCTATTTCAACAAGCAGCCGCGCGATCTCACCATCGGCGAGGCTGCGATGCTGGCGGGTATCGTGTGCAGCCCCAATGAGTTCTCACCTTATCGCAGTTTGTCCTCCGCCCGCATTCAGCGCGACAAGGTGCTCAAGCTGCTCTATGAGCATGGCCATATCACCCGCAATCAGTACGAAGCGGCGCTGGCAGAGCATATTGTCACCTGCAAACCCGAGCGCCGTGGTAATGATAACTATGCCTTGGACCTCATCCGCAGCGAGGTGGATCACATCCTGCAAATGCTGGATTCCCAAGAGCGCCGGGTGAAGGACGAGGCGGTGTATTCCGGTGGTTTGGTGGTGCGCACGACCTTGGATGTGGATTTGCAGGATGCTGTGATGCAGGAGATCGACGCACGCCTGGTGCAAATGCTCGAAAGCCACCCGCGCTAT
>Ga0233362_1000162_pt1 | contig 13763 bp, 4 predicted proteins | sample ElkDunMinimDraft_22_FD_180674 | JGI IMG/M metagenome (GOLD analysis project Ga0233362, IMG submission 180674) | Fecal eukaryotic communites from dung pellets of Tule Elk in California, USA - Elk Dung C1 | ecosystem: Host-associated > Mammals > Digestive system > Large intestine > Fecal | place... | reverse complement strand
GGAGACGGTATCGCCCACGGCGCGTCCAAAGCCGGGGGTAGCTCGGTTGGCCCAGTTGAGGCCGTAGAAGCCGCCTTTGCAGAGGGCGGGCAGTTGCAGGAGGGGGAGGAGGCGGGCGGCAAAGGAGCGGAGGTCGGCCAGGTGAGGCGGCAGCAGCGCGGTATCGCAGTGGCCATGGTTGTACCACTTTTGCATACGCGGCAGGCAGGTGTAGTCGAAGATGCTGGTGCGGCCATTGTCTCCGCCATAGCCGCCGGGGCCATCGGCCCGCTCGGCTACTTCCTGCCCATTGTAGAAGAGGACGGGGGCAGTGGTGGCCGCATACTGTGCCACCATGGCGGCGGGGGCAATCTTTTCCCCCACCCCGCCCCAATGGGAGGGGGCAGCCATGCGGGGTTCATCGTGGTTTTCGAGGTAGCGCACGCCCCCGGCGAAGGTGGCAGCGGGGAGGTTGTTGGCACGGTCGAGGTCGTTGGCCCAGGCGTTTTGTTCGTAGATGTTGCGGAGGGCTTGGTAGGAGCCGGAGTCGTACACGCCGTTGAAGCCGGCGGCGAGCAAATCGGCGTGTACATCGCCGGGGGTGGGTTTCATGTGGTCGTTGTAGGCCTCTGCCATGAAGAAGACGGAGGAATCGCGCAGGCGGGAGTTGGCAATGAGCCAATGCCAGAAGGGGGCGGGTACCATGTGGGCCATATCGCAGCGGAAGCCGCCCACGCCCTGCGCTTGCCACCAGGCGAGCACGGCATCCATGATGCGCCAGGTGCGCGGTACGAGAGAATCGGGCGCGAGAGCCCCGGGCAGATACATGGCTGCGCCGGCACCGTAGCGGTAATCGGTACCGTAGTTGAGCTTGACGGTTTCGTACCAATCGTAGGCGCCGGGGGTCCAGGTGGCGGCGTTGTTGCCGGTGACACGACCACGGCCTTTTTCGGGGGCAAAGGGGCCATCGGGCAGCAGGAGTTCGCGGTCGCTATGGCAGGGGTCGAGGTAGTAGAAGGCGTTGTCGCGCGCAAAGAAGACGCCTGTATCATCCTGTGAACCGAAGCTGCACTCCGGCTTCACGCGGGAGGCATAGCAGCGGGAGACGTGGTTGGGGATAAAATCCAGCATGGGCACCATGCCCCAGCGGCGCACGCGCGCCAGTAGGGCGCGGAATTCGCCCAGTCGATTCGGCACATCCTCTGCCAAATCCGGGTCCACATCGAAATAATCCGTCACGGCATAGGGGCTACCGGCGATGCCTTTGACCACGCAGGCGGGGTCGGCGGGTAAGCCGGGGTGGGTGGTCTGCGTGGCGTGGCGCAGCACACCGGTGAGCCACAGGTGGGTGACGCCCATGCGGGCGATGTCTTCCAGCGCGGCATCATTCACCCCGTTGAAGGTGCCGCAGCCGTTTTGCTCGCGCGAGCCCCAGGGCACGCCGTGTTCGGTGGTGTTGGAAAAGTGGCGAACAAAGAGCTGGTAGATGACGGGCCTCATATCAGCGGGTATGCTACCACAGCCCCCCTGCTCCACTCAAGCAGAAAATAACACTGAGCCAAGGCAAACGCATGAGGATTATGACACATCTGCATGATTTCAAATTTCAGATTTCAAATTTATAATTTATTGGAGCTAGCTGACTTGTGTTAGATGTAAAGCGAAGCGATAACCACGCTTTGGCCTCGCCCCGCCTTCAAGGCGGGGGCGGCGAGCGCAGGTGAACCCCACCCATTTTCTTGCGCGACAGCGCCATTTTTTTCAATATGAAATTTGAAATATGAATTTTGCAATCGATATACAAGCGCTAGCAGCCATTTAAGCCACATCTCGCCTCATGCGTTTGCCCTGAACACTAAGCAATGATGAATGGCGTACGCAGAGATAAAAAGAGGGCATCATGAGCATGATGGCGCACATTGTGGAAAAATAATTGGATTTCTGCTTGACAAGAGAGCTCACAACATGTAACATGCCCGCGCTGCATGACGCAGCGACCAGTGCGCGAATAGCTCAGTTGGTAGAGCAGTAGACTTTTAATCTATTGGTCTCGGGTTCGAGTCCCGATTCGCGTACTCCATGTCCCCATCGTCTAGGGGTTAGGACATATGATTCTCAGTCATAGAACCGCGGTTCGAATCCGCGTGGGGATGCTGAAGAAGCCCGGTCTCAGGACCGGGCTTTTTTGTGCTTGAGTGGGCAGAATAAATGGTGTATGTTGGGAAAGTGAATTTTTTTGCACTTTTTTTGCAGAAGCATCAGCATGCCAAACGCCTATACAAAGTGAACACCACCAATACTGCACCCTTATGAAAACACATCTTATCTGCCTGCTGTCAATTGCCATGTTGAGCCACCAACTCGTGGCAACGGAACCCACCACCACAAGCGCGGAAGCACAGGTAGCGATGCCGGAGCCCCACATCGAGGTATCCCGCCATTACGCGAATATCTATGAGGGATTTACATTCTACGTTAGTTTCCCGGTAGCGATGGTAGAGGGGGAGAAGGTGGGACAGATTGCGGAGGAGGTGCCATTGCAGGTGAGCCACAAGGAATACATCCAAGCAAAGTGGCAGAGCGAATCGCGATTGGAGGTGAAGTTCAAGCGCGAGATGGCACCGTTGGAGGTATTCAGGGTCGAGATACCGGCAGATACAAAGGGCTTGCGCGGAGAGGAGCTGAGCGGGTGCAAAAAGCTACTGCCGAGCACCCGCTATGGCATACACTCGATGGGGGTGTGCAATAATGGCTACTTAGTTTTGCGCGCGGAGGAAGAGGACTACGCAGAAATACTACAGCAGCGAGTGGGGAAGATTTACTATGAAAGGGACGGCCAACGCAGCGAGCTAAAAAGCCGGCCCGCCACAGTGGCGGATGCCCTGGCTCACCGAGAGGCATTTGCAAGCGCTTATAACTACCGCATTGATGAAGAAGGATGGAAAGAGCTGGAGAAGCATCCGGCAGATGAAATGCTTGAACACACTTGGGTGGTGGAAGCTCCGCAGATTTGTTGCGAGGGCTGCGGCGAGGTGGAGCTAAAATTGCCGGGCACCGAATGGTCGGAAGCGCATCAGGCATACGTAGATGATACCATCCACACCATCCGCACTCCCAAAATTAATTTAAGACTGACGCACAGCTACCGCAGCCGCGAGCTCTACGAGGTGAATCTGGAATTGGGCTTGCCAGCCCAAGCGGATACAGCAGAACATCTGGTGAAACAACTGGCGTGGTATGTGCGCCCCGTGCATGCACAAGGAGATGAAGCTAAGCAGGTGCTTGAATGGAAAGACGGGGCGCTGCGAACCACTGTGCAGGGCAAAGAAGTGTGCCTTACCCCCAAAGGAACTGAATCGCAAACACTGCACCTGAGCGATGGCAGCCACAAAACAGGTATCAACCAGCTCTCGCTGGAAGCCAACACCGCGGGGCTGGAGCTGGAATTGGGGGTCCAAGGCGTATACGCCGGCATCATCGCTCTACCGGATGGGATGCACCCCATCAAAACAGCAGATACAACTAGTCTTTGCCCCGACAAACCCTATATCTATACCGATGTGAGTGCCAACCACATGCAGATGCGCGGCAGCACTACGATGCGGTGCCGCTACGGTAGGGTATCCGGCGGGCAGATTCGCGTGTGGAAGCTCCGAAGCGATGGCGAACATGCTGTGCGCATGCTGGAGGAATACGGCAAGCTCTACATGGGTACGCACCTGAATTGGCAGGACGAACAAGAGCGCAAGCAGAAGCGCAAAGAGGCCGGGCTGGATGTAAAGAACTTCAATTCACACCGCCTGAACACGCAGGAGCTCATCGGTATTGAAGCGATGGCTCAGCGGGAGTTGCCCGGCACCTTGGAGGGTGAGCTGCAGCTGCCTCTCAAGGAGGTGTTCCCGAATCAGCCGGTTGGCGGGTTTTATCTGGTAGAGGTAGAGGGTACGCCGCTGCGAGAGAGCAAGAATCCGTGCATCAACCAAGGTTTGGTGCAGGTGACGGATTTGGGGCTTTTGTGGAAGACCAACGGGAAAGAGATTTTTGCTTGGGCCTACCACCTGAGCACTGCCGGAGCAGTGAAATCTGCGCGATTGAAGATGCTGGATTCTGCCGGCAACACCTTGGCAGAATTGCCCGTCAGCCAAGGGCTGGCGCAGGGAGCATTCCCCGCAGCTACCCGCTATTTGCAACTCTGCACGGGGGATGACTGCGTGACCATGCCGCACAAGGCCCATGAATTGGATTACACCGTGCACCAAGGTGACACTTGGACCGACGCCCGATTGATAGAAGCCGGCATCAACCCCGGCGATGTACCACGCCCGGAGGTGTTCATCTTCAGCGATCGCTCGCTGTACCGCCCCGGTGAAACAGCCTATGTGAAAGGTATCATCCGCTGGATATGCGGCAACAAGGTTGTGGTGCCCCAGGTTTCGGAAATCACGGCCAATTTGGAGCTTAATTATGATACGATTGCGCAAATTCCCGTGAGTGTGCAGGCAGATGGTGCTTTTAGTGCAGAGGTGCCTTTCCGCTCCGTGGGTAGGCATCGGCTTCAGTTCAATATCACCTACCGGGGGGACGAAGACGAAACCAGCCCCGATTATGCCGCGCTGAAAGGAAGCAAAGCAGCCGAGGTTTATCATTATGACCGCGAGGCCTCCATCAACCTGGCATGCAAGGAATTCCGCCGAAATGAGTTCGAAATTGAAAGCCGACTCCAAGCCGACGCAGCACGGCGTACTCTGAGTATGGAAGCCACAGCCACCCATTTCACCGGGAATCCGGTGTCGGGTGGCGAGGTGCAGTGGACGCTGCAAACGCGCCGCCATTATTTCTGCCCGACCCAAGCTCAATGGGCAGATTACAGCTTTGGGGATTATCGCGAGAACCCGTGGGCACGCTACATGGTTCTCTGCGGGCAGGATCCCGGGGAGGATGAACATACGGGGCTATTTAGCCAAAGCGGCCATTTGGATGCCGCCGGCAAGGGGAGCACCACGTTCGTTCTGCCGGAAGCCAAAGAGCCCATTGCCTTGCGTGCCGTGATGACGGCGACTATTACCAACGGCAACGAACAGAGCCTGCGCAGTGTCCAAGATACCATCCTGCATCCCGCCGGGGTGTATGTGGGCATCAAATCTCAGGGGGCGCTCGCCCGCATAGGTGGCACCCTGCCCGTCGAACTCGTGGCGGTTCGCCCCAATGGCGAGGCTTGGGACGGCGCACCACTGGCAGCAGAAGTCATTGTCAAGCGCAGCGTGTTCCACCCCTACCGCTACGGGTCGTTCTTTTCATCATCCATGCGCAACACGAAAGAAGAAACGATTGTTTGCCGCATGCCGGTATCTGTGAGCGGCACCCCGGGCAAAGTGGAAGTTCCCCTGAACGATGCGGGAATTTATGATATCATTGTGCAGGGGCGGGATAGCGACAACCTTCCCTTCCACAGCGCTACGCGCCACCATGTGTGGGGCGATGAGGAATCCCCCTGGGCCTATCTGAACGGCACCACCCTTTCCCTGCTTCCTGACAAGCCCCTGTACAAACCGGGGGAAACAGCCAAGGTGCTGGTACAAACCCCCGTGGATGCAGAGCTGCTTGTCACGATAGAGCGCGAGCGCGTGCTGCGCCACATGCGCTGCAGCATCACGGTGGATAAGCCGGTCATCGAGGTACCCTTGGAAGGGGCAGATGCACCGGAAGTTCACGTGAGCGTCAGTTTGGTGCAAAATGCAGGCGGGCGAGAGGCAGATGGCAAGCCCTTGCTCAAAATGGGCACCTGTAGCCTGAAAGTGGAGGCGGCAGAAAAGCGGCTTCAGGTACAGCTGAACACCCCGCGGCAAAGCATCTTGCCGACAGATGATTGCACGGTAAGCGGGCTTATCACAGATGCTGCGGGGAACCCCGTAGCCAATGCAGATGTGACCCTGTATGCCGAGGATGAAGGCACGCTGCAAGTGATGGGGTACAAGCTGCCGGATCCCATGAGCTGCTTCTACAGCAGCCGCGAACACAGCGTGGGTTCCTATTCGGCACAAGGTCTGTTGGTGAGCGAAAATCTGGGAGCCCGGTTCTTTGGGAACAAAGGAGTGTTCATCGGCGGTGGAGATGACGAAATGGAAGAAGATGAACTCAACGATAAAGCGACCCAACACTTACGCCGCAATTTCAATCCCTGTGCGCTCTGGTTGGCAAGCGTGCACACCGATGCACAGGGACGCTTCAGCACCCACTACCGCAACCCGGACACCCTCACTCGCTACCGCGTAATGGCCATAGCCGCGGCAGGAGATAAGTTTGGCTCCGCTGAGAGCAGCTACCGTGTCATCACCCCGGTGATGCTGGAACCAACCGCGCCCATGAGTGCCACGGCGGGAGATGAATTACAGCTGCCGGTCACCTTGAGCATGGCGGCAGATGAGCTGACTGAAGCCGCAAACCAACAGGCGGTGACTTGGACCATACGCCTGAGCGGAGAAAACGCAGAACTGCCCGTCCCCACTCAAAACGTGACCTTGCAGGGTAATCAACCAGTGACCGTGTATTTCCCGGTCAAGATACCGGCAGCGGGCAACACGGTGCTGCGCTGGCAGGTGCAAGCGGCAAATGCCCCGCAAGGCTCAATGCTGGCGCGCTGCCGCGATGCGGTGGAACTGCAATTCCAAGCGGTGCCCCCCACACCGTATCACCGCGAAACATTCACCGGCGAGCTGGCACCGGGTGTTAAGTGGATGCTCCGCCAGTGGATCAAGGGGCAATTCCGCCCGGAAAGCAACATCAAGCTCACCTTCTCCACCTCACCGCTTGCGGGCATTGAATACCCGATGCAATACCTTTTCAGCTACCCCTACGGGTGTAGTGAGCAGATTAGCTCAAAGGTTATCCCCTGGATTTTCCGTGATCACCTACAGAATGCCTTGGGCGTGAAATTTCCCCAAGAAAAAGACATGCAAGCCATCTTGGCAGAAGCAGATGCCCGCCTGCAGGAGCGGCGCCTCCCCCAAGGAGGCTATGGCTATTGGAAATATTCCACCGAGCCCAGCGAATTCAGCCCCTATGTCGTGCTCGTCCGTGCATTGATGAACACGGCATCAAGCTACGACGTGGCCTTCCTGCGCCGCTGCGTGGCGGAGGATAAGTGCAACCCCTATCTTTCCCTCTTTGTCTTGGGGATGATGGAGAAAATGCAACTCAATGATCTGAACACGATGCTCAGGCGCGCTAAACAGCAGCGCAAAGCGCTCTCCGCACAGGAGTGCTGGTTGCTTGCGCTCTGCGCTCACATGCAAAAGCACCCCGACACGGCAGCTCTGGTGCAACAAGCTCAAAAATCCCCCGTGAATACGGATGATGCCCATCTGCTGCCGCCCTTGCAGGCACTGCAATGCATGTGGGCCATCGAAACGGAACCGCATGCGCCCGCAACGACCAAAATGGTGCGTAGCTACTTGCTCAGGCAGATGGGGTTACATTCTACTTGGCGCAATGCGTGGATGGTGCTTGTTGTAGAGATGTACAACACTTCCACCGGAGCGGCAGACAAGACGGCCAAGCTCAACGGCGAAGAACTCTCGGCGGCCAACCCGCTGCACCAAGAGCTCACCGTAGCCCAAAACCGCACCAAATACCAAGCCACACACGCAACGGTGTATGCCTATGGCCGGGCCGAGGGCTACCTCGTGAATAGACAACCGAAGCATGCCGTTGACTGCGGATTTGCCGTGCAACGCCGTTACGAGCAACTGCAGCCGGATGGCAGTTGGAAATCCACCGCTTCTTTCCGCGTGGGAGATGTAGTGCGCGTCACCTTGACCGCGCGCGCCACCTGCAATGAACCTATTTTGCGTTATTTAGCGGTAGAAGACCCACTACCGGCATGCATGGAGGTGGTAGACCCCGAACTGGCTTCTCAAGCTCTGCCGGAAGGCGTCTCGGAGGCTCAATCGCTGGGATGGTGGAGCTTCAGTGCGCCTATTTCTAATCGGGAGTTCTTGAAAGACCGCGTGCGAATCTTTGCAAGCAGCCTGAACCCGGGCGATAAGCTGGAAATCAGCTACGTGGCACGCGTAACACGCAGTGGCAAAGTCACCGCGCCGGGTACGCGGACGGAGCTGATGTATCAGCCGGAGATATATGGACTGAGTGCCCCGCAGCAATTCGAAGTATCTGCCCGGTGAAACGCTTTCTGACCATTGCGGGAGTGTCGGTGGTAGTGGTACTGGTGCTCTACTACGCCATGCCGTTCTGCCTCCCGGCACCGGACATAGCCCCGCCGCCAAACACGCTCGTAACGGATCGGCACGGGCAATGGCTGGGCTATGTACCCGGGGAAGACGGCTACCGCTGCCAACCGCTCTCTGATTTGCCGCCGAACGTGGTGAAGGCCTTGCTCGCCGCAGAGGACAAGCGCTTTTATAGCCACGGCGGGGTGGATGCGGTAGCACTAGCCCGCGCCACTTGGCAACAGCTCACCGGACAAGGCAAATCAGGGGCCAGCACCATCAGCATGCAGGTGGCAAAAATGTACAGCCCGCCATCCACTCGCAATTTGAGCACCAAGCTGCGGGAAATGCTGCAAGCAAGGCGCTTGGAAATGACCCACAGTAAGGAGGAGCTCCTGCTGGCCTACCTCAACCGGGCAGATTTCAGCAACTTGTGCCGCGGCGTAGAAACTGCTGCTCATTTTTACTTTGGCAAAGGGGCAGCAGAGCTCAACAAACAAGAAGCAGCCCTGCTGGTAGCCCTAGTCAAATCTCCCACCAAGCTGAATCCGCTCCGCTACAAGGAGGCGGCCTTGCGGCGTTGTAATATCATTCTTGCGCGTATGGGGGAAAAAAACGTGCAGAATTTTGACCGCGACTTGGGCGTGGCAGGGCGCAGCATCAACGCACCGCCCGTGGCAGAAAATCTGGCCGGGCAGCTCACCATCGACCGCGCTTTACAGGCAAAATGTGCCAGCATTGCCCGCGATGAGGTGGCTCAGCTGCGTAAGCGCAATGTATCGCAAGCCGCCGTGGTAGTGGTGGACAACCGCAGTGGCGAGGTGCTGGCCGCCGTACCGACTGCGCTACCGCATAGCATGCGAGGCGGTGCCATGAATGGCACCACTACCCCGCGTTCAGCGGGTTCTACGCTCAAACCTTTTGTGTACCTAATGGCCTTTCGGAATGGAGCGTGGCCCGGCACCGTGCTGGCAGATGTACCTACCCTCTACCACAGCGCAGATGGTGTACAAGCCCCCCGCAACTACAACGACAAGTACTTGGGACCCATCACCATACGACAAGCTCTTGCTTGCTCGCAAAACATCCCCGCTATGGAGGCTCTGCACCGCTACGGCAGCGGAGAAGAGCAACTGCAACTGCTGCGGTCGCTGGGATTCCGCGTCAGCGGCTCGCACGAGGAATACGGACTCGGGCTTGCCATTGGCAATGCTCACATCACCCTCATGGAGCTGGTACAAGCCTATAGCACCATCGCTCGCTTGGGGGCGCACATCCCCCTCCACACGCGGCTACCACATACTACCCCGCAGCCCCGGCAGCTTCTGCGCGCTGAAGATTGCTACCGCATTGCCGATATTCTCAGCGATAAGGAGGCTCGCGCCGTTGCTTTCGGCTCCGCACCCACCCTATCCTTCCCCTTTCGCGTAGCGGCCAAAACGGGTACTTCATCCAATTTCCGCGATAACTGGTGCGTGGGCTTTACCGCCGAATATACAGTCGGTGTATGGGTGGGCAATTTTGATCACTCCCCCATGCACGAAATTTCCGGAGTGAGCGGAGCTGGCCCTATTTTCAACCGCGTATTCCGCGCTTTGCACGCGCAGCAAGCAGCAGGCTTCCCGCAAAGGCCACCCACACTTCAATCCACAGAAATTGATATCCGCACCGGCGGAGCCCCCACCCCTACTACACCGAACTTCTGCCGCAAGAAAGAATGGGCCACCACCACAGATTTACAGCACTTGCCACAGGGGAAGACAGATGATAGCGGGCGTATCGTGCTGGATGCCCGCTACACAGAGTGGTACCGGGACTGCCACTTGCGCCATATCTATTGCCTGCAGGCAGATGCCGATACTGATCGCGTTCCGGCCGTTCTCATCCCCGCCCATGGGAGCACCCTCACCCTCTCCCCCAATCTGCCGGATGAAGGGCGCGTGGTGGAGCTGCAATCCACGCTTCCGCCCACCAACTGCTCATGGCATAGCGACACGCTCCCCATCACCCGCCGCAACGGCAAATGGTATGCCACTCTTACGCCCGGTGTGCATAGCATCCGCGTTTCGGCTCCCCCCTACGGGCATGCCCAATCCACCTTCCAAGTAATCCTCAACCACGAGCGCCCCCTTCCCTAAAACACCGTACCCCGTGGCCTCCCCCGCATCATTTTTCAATGCGTGCGCGAATGCCTTGCAGGAATACGGATTCCAATGAATTGCGTGCAGGAGCGGCAGAGAGCCACGCATCCCCCGCCAAGGCTCGGATTTGGGCCAACAACTCCGGCGTGGGATTGGAGAGCAGAATTTCCGTGCGGCGGCGGTCGCGCGTAAGCTCATCCACAGAGCCCTCGGCAATGAGGCAGCCTTGGTACAAGATACCCACGCAATCACATATTTCCTGCACCTGCTCCAAGAGGTGGGAACAAAGAAAAACGGTGATACCCTGCCGTTTCAAATCAAGTATAATATCACGGATGGCGCGGGAACCGATGGGGTCTACCCCGGCGGTGGGCTCATCCAGCACAAGCAGACGGGGCTTCTGAACCAAGGCTTGAGCCAACCCGACTCGCTGCAACATGCCCTTGGAATAGCCCCCCAAGCGGCGGTGAGCTGCATCCTGTAGCCCCACCAGCTCCAGCATTTCAGCAGTGCGAGCCTTGAGCTCAGCTCCTCTCAGCCCACACAGTCGCCCGTAAAAACGCACCGTTTCCTCCCCCGTGAGGAACTTGTAGAAGTACGGATTCTCCGGCAGGAAGCCAATTTCGCGGCGGTTGGCAGGAGCCGTGGCCGCTTGTCCATAGACACGGCAGGTACCGGCATCCGGGGAGAGAAGCCCCACCAGAGCTTTCATGATGGTACTTTTGCCTGAGCCATTGGGGCCGATGAGGCCATAGACGGCGCCTTCCGGGATAGAGAGGCTGACCCCCTTCACCGCGTACACCCCGCCCCTCCCCCAATGGCCGGGAAAGGATTTGTGGATATCGGCTATTTCTACAGCGTTCATCGGCTCAGCAAAAGCAGCAATCAGATATTGCTCATACGCAAGAGGAGATTCTTGGCCATGGTGATACCCTTCTCAAAAATCTCCACACGCATATTTTCATTGGGGGAATGTATACGAGCATCCGGCAAATCCATGCCAAGGAAGAGAGCATCCTTGCCCAGCACCTTGGAAATTTCTGCGATGATGGGGATGGAGCCGCCCTCGCGCACGAGCACCGGCGGATTGCCAAAAGTCTCCTCCAGTGCTTGCTGAGCAGCCTTGCCGTAGGCCGAATGCGGGTCGCACAAATATGCCTCACCGGAATGCTGCATGGTAAACTTCATACGCACAGAGGGCGGGCACACCTTCTCGAAGTGAGCCTTCACCTTGTGCATCACTGCCACGGGGTCTTGCCCCGGCACCAAGCGACAGCTCATTTTGGCCAGTGCATGGGTGGGGATGACTGTCTTGGAGCCCTCGCCCTCGTAGCCGCCGGAAATGCCGTTGAGCTCCAGTGTGGGGCGGGCATACACACATTCGGCTCCCGTATAACCACGCTCGGTACGCAGTTCCGGCACGCCGGTGAGCTGCGCCAGCTCCGCATCGCTCATACCGGGCACGCGGCGCCAGCTTTCGCGCTCCCATTCAGCAATCTCGCTCACGCCATCGTAGAACCCCTCCACGGTGATGTGGTTGTTGGCATCATGCGTAGTGGCTATCATTTCGCACAGCGTCGTGATGGGATTGGCCACAGAGCCGCCGAACACGCCTGAATGCAAATCCATGGCAGGTCCCGAGACTTCCAACTCAAAACAGCAAAGGCCCTTCAAGCCGTAAGAGAACGAAGGAATGTCCGGGGCTGCCATCCCCGTGTCGCTCACCACAATGACATCGCAAGCCAAAAGCTGCTTAGCCTCGGGCTTGCGCATAAACTCATATAAGCTGGTGCTGCCGCGTTCTTCCTCACCCTCCAGCAAGAAGATGACGTTGAGCGGCAGGCACCCCTGCTCACGGATGATTTCCTCCACACCCAAAATATGAGCCATGATTTCGCCCTTGTCATCCGAAGCACCTCGTGCATAGATGCGCCCATCTCTCACCGTGGGGGAGAAAGGCGCACTTTCCCACTCATCCAGCGGGTCCACAGGCATCACATCGTAGTGCCCGTATATCAAGACCGTGGGCTTGCCCTCCACCTTGGGGCTGTGAGCCACCACAATGGGGTGTATATCGGTCTTGTGCTTTACCGCTTCAAATCCTATGGACGTAAGCTTGTTGACAAGAAAATCGGCGCATTGTTCCACATCTGCAGCGTGAGCCTCCACCGCTGATACGCTGGGAATGCTCAAAAAGGCAAATAAATCATCGAGATTGCTCATGCACCTATTCTACAACCTTCACGCCTCGCAAGCAAGCAGAATTGCTGCCAGCAAGAGAGGCGAGCCTTTATGCGGTCGTTATATGCAAGCCAGAGCTCGCGAATGATGAAAGAAACTCGCTATTCACAAAAAAGCCCCGCCGTTTCGGGAGGGGCTTTGAACATTTGATGGGGGCCTCTATCAGAAGCGGTAGGTGGCGCCGATGGTGGCGTTGTGTGCGTTGGCGCGCGGCTGCAGCTCCATGTTGTAGCTTGCGTTCAGGCTCCAGTTTTCGTTCAGGGCGTGCGTGGCACCCACGGTCATGTTCATGCCTGCGCGGCCAGGGTTCGAGCCGCCGCGGCAGGTGCCGCCAATGTGCGTGGCGGGGTTGTCGCGCACAATGTCGCCAATGAAGCTTACCTCGCCGTACAGCGCAGTCTTCGCCGTGGCCATGTAGGTAGCGCCCACGCCCACTTCTACGCGCACGTTCTGCATAGAATCCTCCTTCATGCCCTTTTCAGGCGTGTCGGCGTCGATGTGCAGGTACTGCATGCCCCCGAAGCCGCGCAGCGTGGTGCGCTCGTTGAGCGCGTAGGCGTAGCTCAGGCGCGCATCCAGTTGCAGCGCGTGCTGTGTCCAGTCGTAGCTGCTGCCCAGGATATCCGCATCGTTCTCGCTGCGGCCATAGGCGGCGCTCCAGTCGAGGGTGAGCCCCTTCTTGCCACTCTGCATCAGGCGGCTCTGGCCATACAGGGCAAAGTGCGTGCTGTCTTGGTCCACATTGTAGGCGGAGAGAGTGTTGATTTCGCCCCAGGTCACACCCATGGCCATACCCAAGCTGTGCTTGGCGCCGGCGTTCATCTCAGCGCCGAACACGGCACCGCTCAGGGTGTGGTCGGCCCCCAAGCTGCCGCCGTGCGAGCTCAAGCGGCTCGTGGCGCCGATGACACCGCCCCATGCAGCACCGCGCCCCTCGGCCATGGCCGTGGCATTCTGCCCACGGTTGCCGATGCTATCCACAAAGGCGCGGCTAGCCTTAGCGCTGCCCCAGGTGGTCTGCACCAGTGTATCGCTCACCTTGGCGATGAGCGCCTCCACATCTGCCGCCTGCTGCACCGGCAGCGTGGTGGTGACCACGGTGGCTTCCGCTTCTTCTTCCTCGGGCAGCTCTTCTTCCACCGCCGCAGCGGTGGTGATGCCCGGCTCTACCTCGGCG
>Ga0233362_1000161_pt1 | contig 13799 bp, 7 predicted proteins | sample ElkDunMinimDraft_22_FD_180674 | JGI IMG/M metagenome (GOLD analysis project Ga0233362, IMG submission 180674) | Fecal eukaryotic communites from dung pellets of Tule Elk in California, USA - Elk Dung C1 | ecosystem: Host-associated > Mammals > Digestive system > Large intestine > Fecal | place... | reverse complement strand
CTTTTTTGTTTAACTTGCTAACAAATAACATCTTTTCTAAAGATTAAGAGACAGGTGAATCGTCTATTTGGTTAAGATTGCTTACTTCAATATACTGATGACAAGTTAGTTGGAGGTTATCGCATTTAAAATGCGATATACTGCGGCTGCCCAATTCCAAAAAACTAGAAAATAATCAACATTATGAAAATAACAAATCGTTTTGTGCTTTCTCTGCTGGTAAGTCTTTTTGCCGGTTCTTCAGCATATGGTATACTCGATTCCTGGAATCACACGGAATATTCCAATGTTCAATACAGCAACGTAGATGGGAATGTAACATTTACGGTGATAGACGGTGAAAACCTGTCTGATTTCGATATGTATTATCACCCGCTCGATGCGGGTAAAGATAATGACAACGGTGTGCTCATCGGTGGCGCTTCCACATTTGACACTCCCGTCAGCAGAGATTACGAGCAGAATGATGCGGTGAGTTCCGTCACCATCAACTTGAATGGTGGAGAAGGCCTGAAGACGATTCTTGGTATGGGGTACTGCTGTAACAATGTGACCGGATCCGTTACCATCAACGTGAATGATGGTGTTCACGGTATCATCGTTGGCGGTACCCAATATCCCTCCAAAATCAATGCATCAGGTCCCGTTGGTTCAGCTTCTCTTGGTTGCTTCCCGATTATCAGAGAGGGCAACGATATTACCATTACAATGAAAGGGGGCGAGGTGACTCAGATTATCGGCGGTAATGCCGGGAGCAAGGAAAGCGTGGATAATTATATGAATGCAACCCCCGGGGCGAGCAACCCCTCTGTCATTGGCGGGGATATAAAGATTGAGGTGAGCGGCGGTACGGTTGGTGCTCCTCCGGCTGAAGGAAAACCTGCGGCTGATGCCATTGTGACGTCTGATTATGGACATGGTGTAGATGGTAATGTAAGCGTTAAAATCAGCGGTAAGGACACAGTAATCCATGGTAATGTTATCGGTGGAGCACGTTGGGTTCGTGGCTATGTGAATGGAAGCAGCTCTATCACTATAGAAGAAGGTACCATTAATGGTAATGTGTACGCCGGTGGTAACTTGGGTAAGGACAAGAGGAATGACACCGATTCAAATCCGCAGGCCGGTGGTGATATCATCCTGAAAATGACAGGTGGCACAGTAAACGGAGATTTGTATGGTGCCGGCCAGCAGGTAGATGTTGCTGAAGATACTACGGTCAGCGTAGAACTCACCGGTGGTACCGTAGATGGCAATGTATACGGTGCGGGCAAGGATTGCTCCGTAGGTGGCGATGTGGTGGTGAAGATTGACGGCGCAGACGTGAAAAAGAACGTATACGCCGCCGGCGAGAACAGCACGGTGAAGGGCAACTCCACGGTGAAGCTTCTTTCCGGCAACGTGGGTGGTGTACTCTCAGCCTTGGGCGTAGGCTCCACGGTAGAGGGCGAGGCCGGTGCCGTGATTGAAATCGGCTCGGCAGAGCAGGCATACGTGGGCAGCGTGGGCAGCATTGAGGGCTTTGACCAGATGGTGGTATCCGAAGGCTCCCAGGTGAACATGACCAACGCCAACCTGTTCGACACGTTGGAGCACACCTACACGCTGAGTGCCGCCAACCTGAAGGAAGCTGCCGTGACATTGGAAGGCCAGTCTACCGTATCCGTGGATTCCACGGCACCTATCACGCTCAACTTCGGAGCCGCCGGTCCGCTGAAGAGTGGCCGCTACAAGGTGATTGATGCTTCTGCCGCCACAGTGGATACCAGCAACTGGAACGAACAGAACGTCACCGTGAACGGTGTGGGCGATATGGATGCCTCCTTCAGCAACCTGAAGTGGGTGGGCAATGTGCTCTACTTCATCATCCAAGGTCAGGACGTGACGAATACCATGGCTGCTAACTGGGGCGTATTCAAGAGCTCCCAGGCTTTCGTGAACACGCTGTGGGGCAACCGCACCAACTGCGTGGTCATCAAGCCCGTGTACGATGGCAAGAACCCGATGATGCCCACCGGCCGGACCGTGGCTTGGGGTACTGTATATGGCCAGAGCGGCCGTATCAGCGGCGTGGGGGCTGATTATGAGCTCTTCGGTGCTTCCGTGGGCGTAGAGCACACCTTCAAGACCGGCCGCAGCATCGGCGCCGCCTTTGGCTACGACTGGGGTACCGTGTCTCCCTTCAGCTGCAGCGATATTGACCAGGAATCCATCCACCTCGCCCTCTATGGCCGCGCCGGTGCATGGAAGGCCGGGCAAAACGGCACCATCGTGCTGGATTGGAGCGCAGCCTATGGCAACACCACATCTGAAACAGATGCTGTGAACGGCGATTGGGACCAGAACAACATCCAGTTGGATGCCCGCGTCTCCTACCTGCGCCAGCTGCGCGAGCGCACCATGGGCTCCGTCTTCGCCGGCTTGCAGTACTTTGCCGCCGAGGATAGCTCTGTGGATGGTATCGGCATCAGCTCCATGCAGAATGTGCGTGCTGAGGTGGGTGTGGGCGTGAGCCACAAGGCAACACCGAAGACCACCGTGTACGGTGAAGTGAGCGTGTACAACGATGTGATGCGCCACAACCCCAATGCCGTGGTGGATGGCGAGACCTTCTACGGCACCAATCCCGGTCGCATTGGCGGCACCATCACCGCCGGTGCAGAATACCGTCTCAATGAAGATTGGAGCCTGCGCGGCAGCTACAACTTCGAGGTGGCAGACGACAGCGTTGAGCACAACATCAACGCCGGCGCTATCTACAAGTTCTGATAGAACGCGGCGTTAACATGCCAAATGAAAAAGGGGGATTTGCCGGTGGCAAATCCCCCTTTTTAGGATGATACGCATTAAAGGTCATCCACAAGGGAAGTGCTTTTGGCGTAGGCTGTGCTGCGCGCCTCAAAGAAATCAGTCTTGATGAGGTTAGCGTTGCTGTATTGTGAGACCCACGAGCAGGATGCGGGTTCGGTGTCGTAGCCCTCGAAGATGGGCTCAAAGCCGATATCCAGGCAGCGGCGATTGGCCAGGTAGCGGATATAATCCGTAATCATGGTGGTGGAAAGGCCGGGAATATCATCGCCGATGACATAGCAGCCCCAAGCGATTTCCTGCTCGGCTCCCTCTCGAATCATGGCGCGGTATTCTTCCGTGAGCCCGGGGGAGAAGAGCTCGGGCTGTTCGCGACGAAGCTCGCGGATGATGTTGCGGAAGAGCCACAGGTGGGTACTTTCATCGCGGTTGATGTAGCGGATTTCCTGGGCTGAGCCGGGCATTTTGTTGTTGCGCCCCAAGTTGTAAAAGAACATGAAGCCGCTGTAGAAATAGATGCCTTCCAAGATGAAATTAGCCACGAGTGTGCGCGCAAAGTTTTGCGGCGTGCGGTCTTGCTGAAATTGGTTGTAAAGATTGCCGATGAAGGTGTTGCGGCGCAGCAGGTGCTCATCGTTGCGCCATTGGTAGAGCACTTCGGTGCGCTGCTGTGGCTCGCAGATGGTATCGAGCATATAGCTGTAGCTCTGGCTGTGCACCGCTTCTTGGAAAGCTTGGATGCAGAGGCAGAGATTCACCTCATTGGCGGTGATGTATTCGCTCACCGAGGGAAGATTAGCCGTCTGGATGCTGTCTAAAAAGACGAGGAAGGAGAGGATTTTATCGAACGCGCGGCGCTCTGCGGGGGAGAGTCGGGAATAATCGCGCACATCGGCGGAGAGGTTGATTTCCTCGGGGATCCAGAAATTATTCATCGCTTGGCGGTACCACCCGCTCACCCAAGCGTATTTCATGTTGTTGAAATCGTTGAGGTTGGTGGTATTGCCGTTGATGATGCGGCGGGCGAGCACATCGGAATCGCCCTGCGGGTTGAAAAGCGGTCTGCGGGTCAGCTGGCACATAATTCACATTCTTCTACTTCAAGGCTCTTGGATCGGATATAATAGATGGTTTTGACCCCGCACTCCCATGCGAGGATGTACAGATTGAGGATTTGGCGGAGGGTGTATTCGTGTGTGATATAGAGGTTGAGGCTTTGGGCTTGGTCGATGTGGCGCTGGCGCACCCCGGCGGCACGCACCGACCAGGTTTGGTCGATGTGGTGTGCGCTCTTGTAGAGCCAGAGGGTGGCGGTGCTCAATTCGGGGGCGACGCGGGGCATGAGCCCGCTCTTTTTTTCTTCCAGGAAGAAAAGTTTCATGACGGGGTCGGTGCCGGCGGTGGTGCCGGCGATGATGCTGGTGCTGCTGGTGGGGGCAACGGCAAGGAGGTAGGCATTGCGCAAGCCGTGCGCGGCCACCCGCTGCCGCAGCTCTTGCCAAGGGGGAGAGGTGTAGCCGCGTTGGTCGAAATATGCGCCGGTGTGCCATTCGCTCCCCTCGAAATGCGCGTAGGGTGCTTTATCTCGCGCGGTGTCGCAGCTGGCGCTGATGGCGGCGTAGTTGATTTGCTCGAACAAGCGATCGGCAAACTCCAAATGCTGCGGGCTTTCCCAGTGGATTCCAAGCTTGGCCAACATGTGGTGGTAGCCGCTCACCCCCAACCCAATGGGCCGATAGCTGCGGTTGGTGATTTCCGCATAAGGAAGGGGGTAGAAGTTGAGGTCTATCACATTGTCCAGTGCTCGCACAGCGCTGCGGGTGATTTCTGCCACTTCCTGCGGATTGCTCACATCAATACGCCCCAAGGAGAGGCTTGCGAGATTGCACACCACGAAATGGCCGGGGCGAGTGGTGATCACCACCACGGTTTCACCGTTCACGGTAGTGGTGGTTTGGGAGATGCTTTCGATGGCACTCATATTTTGGGCAATCTCGGTACAGAGATTGCTGCAATAGATGATGCCTTGGTGTTTGTTGGGGTTGGCGCGGTTGACAAGGTCGCGGTTGAAGACGAAGGGGGTGCCTGTTTCCACGGCGCTCTTGAGGATGAGGCGAATGAGCTCTTTGATGGGAATGATACGCTTGTGGATGCGGGAATCCTGCACGCAGCTGTGGTAGCGCTGTTCCCATTCTTCGCCGTAGCTGTCTTCCAGCGCATAGCCTTTGATGCACTTGATTTCATGCGGACACATCAGATACCAATCGCCCTCGATGTTATCACGCGCTTGCTGCCAGAAATAATCCGGGTAGCACACGGCGGGGAACACATCGTGCGCTTTCAGGCGGTCATCGCCGTTGTTGGTGCGCAGGGAGAGAAACTCCGGCAGGTCGCGGTGCCATGCGTCCAAATACACCGCCACGGCGCCTTGGCGCACGCCCAGCTGATCCACCGCCACGGCCGTGTCGTTGGCCAGGCGAATCCAGCGGATGACCCCACCGGCAGCCCCGGCAAACCCGCGGATGGCACTGCCGCAAGCGCGCACCTTGCCGAAGTAAAGCCCCATGCCGCCGCCGTATTTGCTGACCTGGGCAAAGTTGTCGATGCTGCGGTAGATGCCCTCCAGGCTATCCGGCACGGTATCGATGAAACAAGAGGAAAGCTGGTGAAAAGGCTTGCGCGCATTGGCCAGGGTTGGGGTGGCCATGGTCACTTTGAGGGTGCTGAGCATATCATAGAAGCGCTTGACCCACCCGGCGCGGTCTTCCGTCTCGTGCATGGCCAAGTGCATGGCAATGCCCAAAAACATCTCCTGCGGGCTTTCCATGACCCTGCCGGCACAGGTGCGGATGAGGTAGCGACCATGCAGCAGCTCCAAACCGGAGTAGTTGAATAGTTTGTCGCGCTCCGGTTCCAGCATTTGTTCAAAAGAATCTATCTCAGCCTTGCTGTAGTGTGCGGTGATATAGCTGCCGTATACCCCCTCTTTGGTGAGGTGGGTAATCTTGTCGTACAGGCAGCAAATGCCTGCCTCTGCGCTGTGCCGTGCAAGCTGCTGCCGGAATCGCAGAAGCCAAAAACGCGCGGCTATCATTTCCCAGGCGGGAGCATCGCGTGTGGTGAGCTCGGCCGCCGCCTTGATGAGAGCCGCCAAGGCTGCTTCCGCGCTCTGCCCGCTCTTGCAAAAGGTGCGAAACTTGCCCGTAAGCGCATGCAGGGCGTATTCCTCATCCGGAAACTCGGTCTGTATTTCTTTCAGCACACTATCCAGCTCAGCCTTCTTCTCAAAATACTTCAAAAGCTGCTCTCTTGCTTGGCGGGATCGGCTGCGCTCGTTGCGGTACAATATAAAGTTCTTGGCCGCTTCATAGTGCCCCGCCACCATCAGGCTCTCTTCTACTTGGTCTTGGATGCTTTCCACCGCCACGACTTCACTCCCGTGCGCTCGCAGCCTCGCCTCGATGCTCAGGGCCAGCCGTGACACCTCTGCCGCTGTGTCACTCATCCCCACACTCTCAAAGGCGAGCTGTATCACCCGCTCTATCTTCGCCCGCCGATATTCGGCGTTTTGCCCATTGCGCTTGCGTATCTTCATGCTCTCTGTCGGTAGTTGGTTCCTCTGCTTCGCTACATGTAGTAGCGCTGCCTGCATATTACCGCCCTATCTTGTAAAGTCAAGAATAAAATTAGAATAATTCTAAATACGTGATATGAATGCTGTCATGGGGTAGGTATTCAGCGGATGAGAAGGCAGGTGATGAGGCGATTAATTTTGACATACATGGCTATAGGCTTGACATATCAAAAAAAAAGCGTATCATTGTGCCGCATGAAATTAACCATTACCATCCTGACAGGACTGATGTTGACTTGGGGAGCCGCCGCTGAGCAAGTAGCGGAGTTGCGCCCGGCCATCAATGAGGCAGCTGCCGCGCATGGTGTGGATCCGGTGTTGATGGAGGCAATCATCCGCCTTGAATCCGGTAACGCCACCTCGAAGGCAGCACGCAAGAAGAACAACTTAGCAGGCATCATGGGCCGCCGCGGGCAGCGCAGCTATGCCACCAAAGAAGATTGTGTGAAAGACTTGGCCCGCATATTGGGCAATTACAAGGCGAAAGGGCGTGTCACCGTGAACGAAATCAGCCGTGTATACTGCGAGAGCCGAAGCAAGTGGGTGCGCGGAGTCAATTCCTACATGGGGCAAATACGCAAAGGCCGATGGGGAGCGCTTGAAACTCCCGCTGCAGCAAGCGACGTCCATTAAGAGGAAGAGCGCATTCGCAAAATTCATTTCAGGCAGAGCCCACAAGGCTCTGCTCTTTTTTTGGGGGACGGGGAACAAGAGGCACAGCCCAACAAAAAGCAAACAAATAGCGCACAGCGCGGGGAGCGGGCAACATGTACACCGTTATGACACCATGGCTTCTTCAGCCGTGGCCTTGGGGGTGGCCAGCTTCTTGCGGGCATCTTTGCGGGCGGTGAACACTTGCTCCTCCGTGGCACCCAAACGGCGCAGCAAGCCGGCCACCATACTGAGAGCCACCTCTTCCTCGCCCGAATACACCTCGGCCGATTTGTGATGGCGCAGCTGCCGTGCATTGCGCATATAGGTGGTATGGGCCATCATAGCAATCTTGGGGTTGAGGCTGCGGGCAGTCTCGAAAATCTCCTTGGCCGGTGCGGCAGATGCGGTGACGATGATGGCACTTGCACCCTCCACCCCGGCAGCGCTGAGGATGGAGCGCAGGCGGGCATCACCATGCAGCACGCGCATACCTTCTTGCTGCAGGCGGGTCACGGTGTCGATATTCATCTCCAGCACCACGACATCCAAATTGTAGCCGATGAGGATATCGGACATCAGCTCGCCACAGGGGCCGTGGCCCACCACAATCACGCGGTCGCGCTCCTCAGAAGGGGGCGGCACCTCCGCCGCCTCCTTGGAGCGAGAGACACCGATACCGCGGTCCTCCATCATGCGGATGAGAGAGGGCACATAGCGGAAGAGAGCAGCATTGATAGTAATGGTGACAATGGCCACGCCCGTAATGATATTCACCGCGCTGTGCGGCAACAGGCCAAAGCGCTCGCTTGCCACCAAGGCAGCCAAGATGAAGGAGAACTCCCCAATCTGGGAGAGGGAGGTGCCCACCACCACACCCAGGCTACCGGGGCGGCGCAGTAGGCGAATAACCATGTAGGCACTAAGCGGTTTCCAGAGCAAGGTGAGCGCCAGAGTCCCCAAGGCAAGCTGCCAGTGCTCCACCAAGCCCATGAAGTTGAAGCCCATGCCCACCGATACAAAGAAGAGCACCGCAAAGGCATCGCGCATGGGCAGTGCATCTGCCGCGGCGCGGCTGGCAAACTTGCTCTGCCCCACCACCATACCGGAGAGAAAGGCCCCGAACACCATGCTGGCGTTGAACACCTCTGCCGAGAGCACCGCCACCCCCAGCGCAATGGTGAGCACAGAAAGGGTAAAGAGCTCGTTGGAGTTGTTGCGAGCCACAAAGGTGAGCACCTTGGAGATGATGTACTTGCCCACAAAAGCGATGCAAAATACCATGAGCAGCAGTTTCCAGGTCATCCCCCACAGGGCGGACCACAAATCATCTGCGCTGAACACGGCCTTGCCGCCGCCCTCCGGCAGCACAAACACCGCCGGCAAAAGCACCAGCAACACAATCGTAAAGATATCCTCCATCACCAGCCAACCTACTGCCGTGTGGCCGGAGGGTGTGTGCAACAGGCGGCTATCTTCCAACACACGGGTAAGCACCACCGTGCTGCTCACGCACACACACATACCGAACAACAGAGCCGCCACCCAGTCTGCCCCGGGCACGAGTGCATGGTACACCAGAGCCCCGCTTCCCGTCCACAGAGTCATGCACATGAGCGAGCCCGGCACCGCCACCTTGCGCACCGCCAGCAAATCCTTGAAATGAAAATGCAGCCCCACACCAAACAACAGCAATACCTCGCCAATGGCGGCAAACTCGTGCATGATTTCATGGGGATCTGCGCTGATGCCCCACCATGGCTGCGCTGCCAAGATACCCGCCAGCAGATACCCCACCAAGGGGGAAAGCTTCATGCGCTGGGCTATCATGCCCAGAACCAGCGAGAGAACAAGCGCTATAGCCAGTGTGTATATCATACTAATACGCGAGCCCAGATAACTTTCAAATAGCGACCTTCAGGATAAGTGGAGAGGAAGGGGTGATCCCAACCCGGCCCTGTCATTTCCATCACCTGCAAACGGCGGCCCAATCGCTGTGCAGCCTTGATGACCACCTTCTCAAACTCTGCCGGAGAGACCAAGCCCGAGCAGGAGCAAGTCACAAAAATGCCGCCACGGCGCACACATTGCAAGCCCAGCATGTTGAGGTCGTTGTACTTCTTGAGCCCCTCTTCCTTGGCTTCATCGCGCCCCAGCACAAACTTGGGCGGATCCAGCAGCACCACATCGAACAACTTGCCATTGCGCACCATCTGGCGTGCGTAGACAAAGGCATCCGCATGCACAAAATCGATGCGCAGGGGGCCTTGTGCGGCGTTGATGTTGGCATTGCGCTTAGCCATGGCAATGGCCTTTTCATCCAAATCCACCGCCGTCACGGATTCTGCCCCGCCAAAGCGCTTGGCCATGATAGAGAAGCCACCGGAGTAGCAGCACAAATCCAGCATGCTCTTGCCCTGCACCAAGCGGGAAAGCTTGAGGCGGTTCTCGCGCTGGTCGCAGAAGAAGCCGGTCTTGTGCCCCTCTGCAAAATCCACCTCGTAGTTGGTGCCATGCTCCACAATGCGCACGCGCCGCACGGGGTCACAGGGCGGCACCTCGCGGGTGTCGATACCTTCCATGCGGGCAATCCCCTCATCCACCGTCACCACATGGCGGCTGGTGCCGCAAAGCTCATGCAGCAGGGGCAGCCAGCGCGGCAAGCGCTGCCACACGCCCAAGGTCGTGACCTCCAGGCTGAGCACATCGTTGTAGCGGTCCACTATGAGCCCGCCCAAGCCATCGGAATCGCCATGCACCACGCGATAGGCGTTGGTCACATCATCCAAGTGGCAATCCTCGCGCCGCCAAGCCACGGCCCGGCGCAAAGCATCCTCCAAATGAGACTCCTGCAGCACCTCGCCACCGTGGCGCAGCATGCGCAGGGGCGTACGGCTCTGCGGGTTCCAAAAACCACCGCCGAAAAGCTCCCCGTTCTTATCATACACGTTGATGAGCCCCCCCTTCACGGCATCGGCGCTCACCGCACCCAGCATACGCGGAAACACCGCCGGATTGTAGGTGAAATACTTGAGCTGCACCCACGGGCGCACCCAATTTTCGCTCCCTGCCGGCATCTCTACCGCGGCATTTTGCCGCACAGGACGCGGCATCGCAGCGGGGCGGGTTTTCTTATCACGGAATGAGGGCTTGCGCCCGGGCTCTTTATCGTACCAATCGCTCACGCATCCATTGTACACACGCACACGCGCGCTGTCAACCACGTATCATGTCCGATTAGCCCCCCCTCGCATCCTCCTTTTCGCGGTGCCAGATGAGGGCATCCATACGCGGGAAGCACACAAAAGACACATCAATAATACACCGGAAAGAAGAAAATACACAGACAAAAAGATGGCTCACCGAAGTTCATAGAGGCAGAAGGGGGCGTAATCTGCCGTGGCAGGGTATGGGGGAAAATGCGGAGGGCGCAATTCCACCCGGCGGTAGGGGGTGCCGCTTTCGGCTATCAGGGCTTCTGTATCGCCCACACCGCGTGCCGTGCAAACCACGTAGCGCGGCTTATCCACACGCAGGCAATGGCGCATCTCTTGGCGGTGGAGCATTTGCCCTTGGGGTGTCATCTGCGGCACAAAATGGCGGATGGGCGGCGTAGTCTTCGCCAAGCGGTATAGATATATGCAGGGCGCAGCCTCCGTGCACAGGAAGCGCTGCCCCTGCAAGAGCTGCACCAGTGAAGCGGTGGCTTGGCGACTCTCAGCCAGGCCTTTTTCCGGCTTGCAGGCATCCACATAGCGCGGCAGCAACACCGCCACCGCCACCAAGGCAAACGGCAAGAGCATACCTGCCCCGCACACCCCATAGCGAAAACGCCGCCATATCTTCATCCGCCGCAGCAGCACAACCCACGCCACCAAGCTCAGCCCCACGTAGGGGAGAAAAGAAAAATAATAGTGCAGGAAGTGGTGCTCCCCACCAAACAGGGCGCATACACCCAACACAAAACACCCCCCCATCACACCGTAATACACCCCGGGGTGGCGCAGGCTCACCAAACGGGGCAAAACAAGCCATGGCAAGATGAGAAACGCCCCGGCTATAGCGCAAATCCACTCAGGCGCGGCCAAGTACAAATGATCCGGCACCACCTGGGCCAACAAACGCCACCCCCGCTGCACGATGGCAGATTGCTCTACCCCCACGCTGCCGTACTCCACCGCCGTGAGCACATACTCCTGCCAACAGGCCGCCAGCATCCCCACGCATCCCATGTACACCACCGCCGGCACCATCACCGTGGCACCCCCCGCCAGCATCTCCGCCATGCGCCGCCACCCATGGCCACACACCAGCATCGCCACACCCACCGGCAGCCAAAATACCACCAAATTAAACTTGAGCAGTAGCGCCACCCCGGCAAACGCCCCACAGGCATACGCTTGCCACCCACTGTACCCCCCGCCCTGCACCGCATACCGCAGCACCGCATAAAAGCTGATGTATTGAAGCGTCAGCACGGTGACAGAGGGATGCACGCTAAAATACAGCGTGTACACAAACAAGATACCGCCTATGGCCATGCCCGCCTGCCGCCCCACAAATAAAGCCGCACTCTTGCAGGCATACAGCAACCCCAAACCCACCACCATGGCGTGCACGATACTCACCCCCAAAAATGAATCCGGCGCCAGCAAGCTCCCTAAACCGCATTGCAAAAATACGAGCGGTCCTTTCAAATCCGACAAGCCCACATACGGCAGCACGCCCTCCATCCACCCGCGGCCTATGATGTGATACACATTGGCATCATAATCCGGGCGCAGGTGCATGCTCTCGCTCAGCGCGGTAAAGCCATAGCGTATCACACAAAATGCCATCAGGGTGTAAAACACATACACAGGCCACCAAGGAGCCGCACACCGCTTTGCAACAGGGCGCTTGCCGGCGCGGCACGCCGCCATAAGCGGACACGCAGCGCAGTTGCTACACCCGCGCGCCGCACGCACTCCGTCTGTTGTTGCACAGTCCCCTGCCATGCCACCATGCTAGCACGTTTTGCTTCATCTGGCAACAAGGAAGACAAAACTGAGTAGGGCAAACACATGAGGATGATGACATGTTGGCGTGATTCCCCATTTCAGATTTCCAATCATTGCCATCCCATAGAGCCAGGTTGTATGAATATCTGTAGCCATGCGGCAAATTCACCCTTGTTTCGTTCCGGACGCGTGCCCTCCACCCCCTAGGTAGGGTTTCTGTCACCTTACGCTGCGTGCACCGCGAGCGCAGGGTGACAGAGGCCATCGCGGAGTCGGGAGCCTCCCCTCGCCATTCCTCCTTCGTGCCGTTCAATCATCTTCTTCCGCCGGCTGCTTCTATCAACCGTGCGCACTCGCTGTGGTTATGTACTTCTGCTGCGCTCAGGGGAGTCCCGCCATATATGTTCGCCTTATTGACATCGATACCGGGGGCCGCCAGCAGCAGCTTTACGCACTCGCGGTGGCCTTTGATAGCTGCCCAGTGGAGGGGAGTCCCGCCATATATGTTCGCCTTATTGACATCGATACTTGGAGCCGCCAGCAGCAGCTTTACGCACTCGACGTGGTCGTTGCTGGCTGCCCAGTGGAGGGAAGTCCGGCCATATTTGTCCGCCTTGTTGACATCGATACCGGGGGCCGCCAGCAGAAGACGAACACACTCGGTGCGACCCTGATAGGCCGCCACGTAGAGGGGAGTCCGGCCTAATTTGTCCGCTTTGTTGACATCGATACTGGGGGCGGCCAGCAGAAGGCGAACACACTCGGTGTGCCCTCCATCTGCCGCATCGTAGAGGGGAGTCTCGCCATCGCTGTCCGCTTTGTTGACATCGATACCAGGGGCGGCCAGCAGAAGACGAACACATTCGGTGTGACCTCCATCTGCCGCATCGTAGAGGGGAGTACAGCCATATTCGCCCGCCTTGTTGACATCGATACCGGGGGCGGCCAGCAGAAGACGAACACACTCGGTGTGACCTCCATTTGCCGCCTTGTTGAGGGGAGTCTCGAGCCATCTGTCCGCTTTGTTGACATCGATACCGGGGGCCGCCAGCAGAAGACGAACACACTCGGTGCGATTTCTTGAGACAGCCCATTTTAGCGCTTCGTTGGCACCGAAAGGCGATTCTGAGAGCAGGCGCCGGAGTTTAGATTGATCATCCACTATAACTGCAAGAGATAGTGAATCAAGATTACCGGTATCAATTCCGGGCAAAGTTAAGCAGAGGCGAAGAAAAATAACATCGTCCTCATATAAGCCATACTCAAAAGCATCGTTAAAAATTCCCGTATATGAAAGAACTGCTGCAAATACATACAATATAGCAATATTGCGGGCTAGGTATAACGCCGCTTTTACTTTACTTACCTCACGCAACAACCATGCCAAGGGAAACAGACTGTAAAAGAGGATTCCAATAATCAGGAGTGGCGTAAAACTCCATAAATATATACACCATCCCAAAAACAGGATTATACTGATAACAATCCAGATTGATACCCAGACCCATTTTCTGCGGATTCCTCTTTTCTTTTTTTTATCAGTTTCGTCCGTTGCGGCATGCCCATTTTCTTCCTGCTCCATCGTAATGGGTGTGGTGAAAATGCTGCGCGAAATCGGTTCATCAATGACGGGATGAGTAATCGGCACAGGCAGCGCCGCGAGCCACTCTGTGGCGGTTTGCCAGCGATCTTTGCCGCGCTGGGAG
>Ga0233362_1000160_pt1 | contig 13864 bp, 9 predicted proteins | sample ElkDunMinimDraft_22_FD_180674 | JGI IMG/M metagenome (GOLD analysis project Ga0233362, IMG submission 180674) | Fecal eukaryotic communites from dung pellets of Tule Elk in California, USA - Elk Dung C1 | ecosystem: Host-associated > Mammals > Digestive system > Large intestine > Fecal | place... | reverse complement strand
GGAAGTACAATATCCACGCTCGTTTTAAAGAGTGCAACAAAACTAGTAGTAATGGAACGTGCAGTAAATCAAATGCAATGACAATTTTTGAAAAATCGAGCAATGAGGGTATCAGTGCTATGATTTTTGATTGTTTCGGTTTTGTACCTGGCAAATATAAAAAGGCTGAAGAAAACTATATTGCTGCTTTGGATTCAATGTATATTATACAGCCATTAGATGCTCAACTTGAGCTACTTACTCCTACTATCAATCGAAATCCAAAGGAGTTCAACCCTACGCAATTCTACACCTATTGTTTCGGAGGTGGTATTGATTTAGCTCCCATTCAAACCCTAACCTACTACAATGCCATTGCCAATAACGGAAAGATGGTAGCCCCTCTTTTCGTAAAAGAGATTAAGGAGGAAACAAAAACCATTAAAACCTTTAGTAGTAAGGTTATAAAAGAGATGATTTGCAAATCAAGTTCTGTAAAAAAGGCGCAAAATTACCTACGCCAAGTAGTAATTGGAGAGCATGGAACAGCACGTAGATTTCGTAATAATCCCATAACATTTGCTGGAAAAACAGGAACTCGCGACGCGCGCAACGAGGAAACACACTCCTATATTTCGAGTAGCAACAATATCTCATTTTGCGGATATTTTCCCTACGAAAATCCCAAATACAGTTGTATTATATACATTGGCAATGCAGGATTGGTACCTAGTTCGCAGGCCACAGAAGTTTTCGTCAACATTTGCAACGGAATTTCCGATTTAGAGTCGATCTCTTCCGCACGCTCGCTTGACTCTACCTGGGCTCATACGGGCGTAAATGCACGCACTACGCACATCTCTGATGTGAAAGATATTCTTGAAAATTGGGGAGAGACAACTACACTAAAAAAGATTAAAAATACGCAACATAACTACGTAAAAACCACTTCATCTGGAGAGTGGAAAGTTGTGGAAATTACGAAAGAAAACATATTAAACCATGTTGTGGGTATGACGCCTTCGGATGCAATTTATGAATTATCGAAATTAGGATATGAAACTATTATACAAGGCTATGGCTATGTCAGCGAAGCAATTCTCAAAGATGAGAAAGTGCTATTGATACTTAAATCGGGCTGATAGTCAACCTTCACTCTGTTGTTCACCATTACCATTTGACGCTCTACTCAAACCAACCATTAACTTTATAAAACATCGTGAAATTATTAAAATCTTTATTGGGACTTTGTCGTGTATTTCAAATTGTTGGTGATGAAAATATTGCAATTTCATCAATCACTTTTGATACTAGAAAAATTGAAACCTGCTCTAATGGAGAGACACTCTACATTGCACAGAAAGGAGTTCAGACCGATGGCCATTTATACATTGACCAAGCGATTGAGAAAGGTGCGCGCGCTATTGTGTGCGAGAAAATACCTGAAAACATTGTAGAGGGAGTTTGTTACGTACAAGTTGCTGATGCATCAGTAGCATTAGGTAGAATTGCTTCTGCTTTTTACGACCATCCATCGAGAAAATTGAAACTTGTTGGAATAACAGGAACCAATGGAAAAACCACAACCGTAACATTACTACATAGGTTATTTATGAGTTTAGGTTATCCTACGGGGCTTCTTTCTACCATTGTCAACAAAATCAATGAAACCGAAATTCCTGCTACACACACCACTCCTGACGCTATTGAGCTGAACAGACTTCTCAATGCGATGGTAGAAGCAGGGTGCAGTTATTGCTTTATGGAAGTAAGCTCACACGCCATAGTGCAACACCGTATAGAGGGTCTGCAATTTGCTGGAGGAATTTTCAGCAATATCACCCACGACCACTTAGATTTTCACAAAACATTTCTTAACTATATCCAAGCCAAGAAAAGTTTCTTCAACTATCTTTCTAAAGATGCTTTTGCACTTACCAATCTTGACGACAAGAATGGAGAAACGATGGTTGATAACTCGCCTGCTCGAAAATTCACATATAGTATCAATTCGGGAGCTGACTTCAAAGCTAAAATCCAAAATAATAGCTTCGATGGGCTGCACCTTATTATTGATGGCACGGAAGTTTACTTTAAAATATGTGGAAAATTCAACGCTTATAACCTACTTGCCATTTATGGAACTGCCATTTTATTAGGAGAAAACAAGGAAGATGTTTTAGTTAAAATGAGTAATTTAGAAGAGCCTAATGGTCGTTTCCAAATTATAAAAGGAAGTAACGGAAAGTGTGCCGTTGTGGATTATGCACACACACCAGACGCATTAAAAAATGTTCTTTCTACTATCAAGGAGATTACAGAAAATAGCGTAAAAGTGATTACCGTTGTGGGCTGTGGTGGAAACCGAGATGCGCTAAAACGCCCTGTAATGGCAGAAGTTGCGTGTAAATATAGTGATAAAGTAATCCTTACGTCAGACAACCCTCGTAACGAAGATCCTCGCGCCATTATTAGTGATATGGAAGCTGGCGTTCCTGCAGAATTCAAAAAAAATCACGTTGTGGTAATTGAAAACCGAGAGGACGCCATCAAAACGGCTTGTATGATTATGGAGGGAAACGATGTTCTTTTGATTGCTGGGAAAGGTCACGAAACATATCAAGAAATTAAAAATGTAAAACACCACTTCGATGATTCTGAAGTAGTAGAAAAATATATCAATTAGCAGAAAGGAGTAATTATGTTATATTATCTATTTGATTGGTTAAATGAATCTTATAATCTTCCTGGTGCAGGATTGATACATTATATCTCTTTTCGTGCTGCCGCTGCATTTATCATTTCGCTGATTGTATCGATGGTATTTGGTAAAAGATTTATCCAATTTATCAAAAAGAAACAGATTGGTGAAGAGATTAGAGATTTAGGTTTAGCAGGACAAAAAGAGAAAGCAGGAACTCCGACTATGGGTGGAATTATCATCATTGCCTCCATACTGATTCCTGTCATTTTGCTTACCAAATTGGACAATATCTACATTCTTCTTATGATATTTACCACTTTGTGGTTAGGTGGATTAGGATTTATTGACGATTATATCAAAGTATTCAAGAAAAACAAAGAGGGATTATCACCCAAAAAGAAATTGGCAGGTCAAGTAATTTTAGGTTTAGTTGTTGGTAGTGTTATCTGTTTCAGTCCTGATGTTGTGATAAAAGAAAATACTGGCATGAAATTCAAAGAGAATATCGAGACAAACACTATTTTTACACTTGACAACGAGGTTCAGGATAGTCATTTATCACAGAAATCGGAACCGCAACACTCTACCAAAACCACCATTCCATTTGTAAAGAACAACGAATTTGACTATGGTTGGCTTACACGTTGGTTAGGAGATGTTGATGGGAAATGGGTATTTTTGATTTTGATTCCGATATTCACTTTTATTATTGCAGGTGTTTCCAATGGTGCCAACCTCACCGATGGACTTGATGGCTTAGCAACAGGGACTTCTGCTATAATAGCGGTTGGTATTGCGCTATTGTCATACGTTTCGGGCAATGCGGTATTCTCTTCTTATCTTAACATCATGTACATACCCAACATCAGCGAGGTAGTAGTTTTCTCTGCTGCTCTTATTGGAGCTTGTATTGGTTTCTATTGGTGGAACTGCTTTCCTGCGCTTATTTTTATGGGAGATACAGGAAGCCTTACCTTAGGCGGAATTATAGCTGTACTTTGCATTATCATTCGCAAAGAATTACTTATTCCTCTATTGTGCGGAATATTCTTTGTACAATCTTTATCATCACTTCTTCAAACTTCCTACTTTAAATACACTAAAAAAAGATATGGAGAAGGAAGAAGAATCTTCTTGATGGCTCCATTACACCATCATTATCAGAAAAAAGGCATTCCAGAAACTCGTATCGTTCAACGCTTTATCATCGTTGGAATGCTCCTATTAGTTTTAACATTAGCAACCCTCAAAATTAGATAAAAATGGCATTAAAACAAAATAAAAGCATCTATCAAATTGTAAACAATCTTCAAAGCAATGATGATATGGCATCATCAATGAAGAATATGTTGTTAAAAATGAGAAATAAAGGTCTTCAAGAATCACTTTCTGATTTTGAAGGTTCAGAGCATAAATTGGAGATGGTAACCACTATTAAGGAGATAGATTTTATCAACGATTCAAGTTCTACAACACTCAATGGCGTTTGGTTTGCTTTGAGTTCAATGACACGTAATACCACATGGATTACCTCTGCCAACGATTTAAATGGTATTGTTAGCCGTTTACATTCGCAAATTGAAGAGAAAGTAAAAGTAGTTGTTTTATTGGGCGTTTATGACACCTCAATTCACGATTATTTCTTAAAAATGGGAAAAGAGGTCATCACCTCAATGAATATGGAAGAGGCAGTACGAGCAGCCTTTTACAAATCAAAACCCAACGATGTCATTCTATTCTCACCAGGTGTTGTAAGTGGAGGTAACTATATAACCTATCGTGAAAGAGGGAAAGCTTTTAAAAACGCTGTTGCACAACTTTAAAGGAAGAAATAACAATGGCTACTCCTACCATAAAATTGACACATGGGACCGATAGTGGCATCTGGTTGATTGCTGGATTTTTAGCCATTATCTCCCTACTAACAAGTATATCCACTCAAGTTTGGGCAGGACATCTTCCTTTTCTTATTGCAGCTGGTGTATTGATGTGGATATTTTCAAAAATCAATTATCAGAAACTCTCAATATTCTCTAACATCGGTCTTTTATTAGCCTTTGCACTTCTCTTATTTACACGTGTTACAGGCGGATTTGATGCTCGTTCCATTGAAATTGGTTCACATCAAATTCAAACTATGTACTTTATCGGATTCTTACTAACATTCTATTTATCAAAGTATTTAGCTGTAAAGATTAACAATCAAGTTAGGACAGGTGAAGAGATTACGCTCCGAGAAAGCATTATACAATGTATAATCATCTCAATTATTTGTGCAGGTATTTTCACCTCGAAACAATCTACGGGCATTATCCTCTTTATAATATGCACCATTTTACTACTATTGGGTGGAGTTAAGTTTAAATATATTACATCATTCATAGGAATCTGCTTGATTTTAGTACTCATCATTGTCAATTTAGGACTTTTCCGTTCCTCAACGCTTGAAAACCGTATCAGTTATTGGTGGACAGGTGAGTTGTCGATGGAAAAGATTACAGATGGTGAAGAGTTGACACCTGCCGAACTAAAAGAGCGTGAAAAATATTACAAAGCGTACGGCGAACAGATGGTCTATTCTCAAGCGATGATTGCGCGTGCGAGTTGGTTTCCCACCAAAGTTGGCAAAGCATACTTAAAAGATGAGATTCCTGCGGGTAAAAACGACTATGTTTTTGCCGTTATTGTAGAAGAATTTGGGATTTTAGTCGGAATTTTTGTTTTATCCCTCTATCTCTTTTTGCTATTTCGGGCTATACGAATTGCGCAACGTTCGGAAGGCATTTTTGCTAAACTGCTTGCTACCAGCATTGGGCTCTGGATTAGTCTTTTAGCCATAGTTCACATCGCTGTAAACAGCGGAATGATGCCTGCTACGGGCGAAACACTTCCCCTTATTAGCAATGGAGGTATGGGAATTGTTTTTACGGGAATTCTATTAGGCATTTTACTGAACATTAGTAAATATAGCGAAAAAAAGCCAATAAAACACATTCCAAATTTTTAAAAATGGAAAAAACTCTTCTCAGATTTTTTTTCTGCACATTCTGCCTTATTGGAGTAGCACTATCTGCTAAAGCACAAAAATTTGTCTATGACTTAGACTTTCTTTTCTATTTTGATAATCGAGAATATCACTCGCCATACAGCGATGCACAAACCCTTTTAGGGGCAAGACTCTCTCCTGAAATTGGAGTTTCCATTGATGACAACACGCAAGGAGTGCACCGGCTGATGGCAGGGGCACAATATTGTCAGCCTTTGAACAAGAACTTTTTAGATGCCAAATTGATGCCCACACTTTACTATCAGTACAAAAAAAAGGGCTATAACCTTCATTTTGGCGCCGTTCCCTACAGAAAGTTGATGCACACTCTACCTGAATTTTACCTTTCAGACTCGATAAACTACGCACATCCCAATCTTTATGGTGCTTTGGTTCAAATTACGGGGAAACGTGGATTTTTGGAGTTATACTGCGATTGGTATGGATTACAAAGTCGTACAACACGCGAAGCGTTTCAATTGATGGTAGATGGCGAATTTCGCGCAAAAATTTTCTATGCAGGCGGCTACATCAGCCTGACGCATTTGGCGAACAAGGCAGCACCGGAGCCTCGATTAGGAGTATGCGAAAAATTTTCCGTAAACCCTCTTGTTGGTATTAACCTCTCCCCTATCACTCCGCTCGATTCTTTCACCGTACAGGCGGGCTACATACTCGGTTACAATCGCGAACGCGAAACTGCTACACAACATATCTCTCATGGTGTACATGCCGATATTTACCTACAATGGCGTTTTTTAGCTTTGCGAAATAACTTCTTCTACGGCAATAACTTTATGCCTTTTTTTAAAGAGTTAGGCGCAGAATTTCACCGCGGAAATCCCTTTTTCCAAAGTAAAATATATAATCGCACTGATCTAATTGTATATCTCTTTAGAAAGGATTTTGTAGAGTGCCGTTTTGCTTGGAATATCCACTATACCCCAAACGATAAAATAGGACATCAACAGCAAATTATCCTACAATTTAACTTAGGGAAAGCATTACCCCAAAAATAGACGCAAAATTGTACGGCAAAAAACTTGTTACTTCCGCTTTAAAGTTAGCACTGTAATTTCTGGCTTAGCACCAATTCTGGGACGGAGTACGGTTTCACCTAAACCAATGTTAACATAAAGATTCTGTTTCCCTTGTGTATATAACCCTCTATATTCCTTATACATAAAAGAGGAGGGCGACCAGCCATTAATGGAAAATTGCATCGCATGAGTGTGACCAGATAGTGTCAAATCAATATCGGTTTGTGCCACAACCTCTTTACGCCAATGGGTTGGGTCATGCGAGAGTAAAATTTTATAATCGCCATCAGCACCTTGCATCGCTTGGGGAAGATTTCCGTAGGAATTAAAATGCGAATGCACGGAAATGTTTTCAACACCTATCAACGAAATTTTTCCATCATCGTGTGATAAAGAGAAATTTTCATCCAGCAACAGATGCCACCCCATCTCTTTTTGACGTATTTTTAATTGCTCGACATTCTCCTTTTGAGCACTTTGCGACAGATCTGTATAAACACTATAATCGTGATTTCCTAACACAGAAAAAACACCTTCCCGAGACTTTATCTTCATTAAAATCGTATCTAAGCCATCTAATTCTTCGGGACCGAAAGAGACTAAATCGCCCGTAAAAGCAATAATATCTGCATTTTGTTCATTAATCTTATTTACAAGCTTCTGCAAAAATTCTCCTCTTTTCTTAAAAGAAATTAGATGTAAATCTGAAATGTGAACAATAGTAAAATTATGAAATGACTCTGGAAGAGTTTCACTTTCAATATCTACTTTATTAATTCTAAATTGGTTACGTTCTATTAGAGTTCCATATCCCCATAACAAAGGGACAATCCATAAACACCATAAGCCTTTTAGGAAAAAGAGACGGAAAGATGCGCCAAAAATAGCCGCAACGCCCGCAACAGACAAAACAACAACACCTAATAACAACATACCTATAATAATAAATAGAATGTTGGCAAGGATTTCCATTTCAGCTACGTTATGCATAATTTCTATTTAATTCTTACATTTCAATAGTGATTCATTTTCAAAATGATAAAAATTATTTTTTCTTTGGGTAGATTTTATCACAAAAGGAATCGCATACTAAACTTGCAAAAGTACATATTTATTTCATATCTCCAACAATAATTTTTCCATCGAAAATAGAGCAAGATATTTACTTAAAAACTATTTTTGCACAAAAAAAAAGATGCACGAACTTATACAACTTACTCTATTTTCCACATGCGATGAGAAAGCAATTACGACATTACTTAATGCACCACACCGTCGCAGCATATATAAAAAAGGTGAAACTATAGTTCACCAAGGCGACCCTTGTCGTTCGCTGATTGCCTTAACGGAAGGAGTTTTAGAAACTCAGATGATTGGTTTGGAGGGTCGTGAGGTAACAATTGAACGGATTGAAGCACCTAAAATTTTAGCGCCTGCATTCCTTTTCGGGAGTAACAATCACTTCCCTGTTGACGTCGTTACAACAACATCGTGCATTGTTTGGCATATAGACAAAGAGGGATTTTTCTGTTTTATGCAGCAAAATCCTAGTGTCCTGCGCACATTTCTGCAACAGATTTCGGATCGTAGTCAATTTCTCAGTCAGCAGGTAAGAATGTTTGCTGTAGAAAGCCTTCGCACACGAATTATCAGCTATATCACTGAAAATAAATACCTTAAAAACATTCAGAAAAGTGCATTAATTTTGGGAGTTGCGCGGCCATCATTATCAAGAATAATTTCAGAAATGGTTGAAGAAGGGATTCTAGAAAAAAGCGAGCATGGATTTTGTTTAAAATAATTTTTTTGGGTAACAAATGTTACACATTATTTGTTAGAATGACATTATTTTTGCCCCAAAAAGAAAAATTATGAAAATCAAAAGAAACATAATCAACATTGACGAAACATTGTGCAATGGTTGCGGACTATGCACACAAGGATGCTACGAAGGAGCATTACAACTCATTGATGGGAAAGCGAAACTTATAAGCGAACTTTACTGTGATGGTTTAGGAGCGTGTATTGGAGAATGTCCTGTAGGAGCTATCAGTATTGTAGAAAAAGAGGTTGAGCCATACGACGAAATTGCTGTAATGGATAGAATTGCTCCACAAGGCGCCAAGGTGATTGAGGCTCACCTACGACATTTAAAGAAACACGGAGAAAATCAACTATTTCAACAAGCAATTGAATATCTCAGAGAACATAAAATAGCATACAATCCGATGGCTATTATAGAACATAGTTGCCCAGGATCAGCGCAAAAAGTATTTTCTAAAACGCAAAATCATGCAACAAGGAATTGTGAAGAAATAAACTCTGAACTCACACATTGGCCGATACAATTGCACCTCATCAATCCACAAAGTGAACATTTCCGTGGAGAAGACTTACTGCTGGCGGCCGATTGTACTGCTTTTTCATTAGGGGGATTTCATAGCAAACTACTAAGAAACAAAAAATTGGTAATTGCCTGCCCTAAACTTGACAATGGTAAAGAATCTTATATTGACAAACTTACGCAACTGATTGAAGATGCGCAAATCAACACACTTACGATTGCTGTTATGGAAGTTCCTTGTTGCAATGGATTGCTACAATTAGCAAAAATCGCTTTAGAAAAAGCATCACGGAAAATTCCTATTAAGAAAATTGTCATCTCCATTCAGGGTAAAGTTATAGAAGAAACTTGGATATAATAGAAAAAAAGGAGACGCTCAAAAACGTCTCCTTTTGATTATTGACACGAACTATTGTTTTACAAATCGCTTTGTAACAACGCCTTCTGAACTATTTACTCGTATAAAATAGATTCCGTTTGCCCACTGTGAAATGTCGATTTGAGATGTTTTTTTCTCAATTTTTTCAACTATGATTAATTTTCCATACACATCGAAGATTTGCATTTCAGCACCTACGAAACGAGAGTCGGTCCACTTGATTTGAACTTGAGAAGTAGCTGGATTTGGATATAGAAGAAGCACTGCCTCAGGATTAAATTCATCAATATCGGTTTCATTCACAAATTCAACTGCAATGGTATGATTTGCAACTACATTAGAGAAAGTGTAACTATTATCGTCAGGAGTTGCAATATCCATATTATCCACTAAAATTCTATCAACAACTGCATCCACATTTGCAACAAAAGTAAAAGTCATATTTTCGCCTGCATTCACGGTAATTTCCCCGCTCGGCATAATCGTTCCTGGACCAGATGCGGATGCGATGATAGTATATGTGTTTTCAGATTCTGTCAAAGTAGTAAATGGCACTTCTGCAGACCAAGGGCTTTCGTTATTGCTTCCACAGACAGATTTTACGCGTACAACATAATCGGTATTGGGTTGCAAATTAGAAATTGTATAATTTGTTATACTCAATAGTGCAGAAGTATTCCAATTATTAGTATTTACCGCCTTATATTCCACTACCCAAGCTTCTTCGGGGCTACTCCACGAAACTATTGCTGTAGTAGCAGCAGGCGCTACCTGAACATTTGTAGGTATTGCACACGCAGTAGGAATTTCCGAAACTACAACATCATCAATATTACAAGAGTAATATAATTCACCTATATAGCTCCATTGGAAAGCAATTCTACCGTTAGTAGCAGTAATAATTTCAAAACTAATTGTATCATTAGCAATTGTTGTTGAAGAATTTATTGTTGCCACTTCTACAAAAGAGCTTGCCGGAGCATTATCATCTGTTACATAACCCACTTTCAAAACACCCTTGGTAACATCTTCCATTGCATACGCAAAACTGATTTGGAGTGTATTCAGAGATGCCGAAAATGAGGGAAGAATAGCAAAAGCTTGAGTTGCTGGTGCACCACCAACAAACGACAACGCATTAGGCTGCGATGTAGGCCAATGATAACTTCCACTTCCAATAATATGGGGTGCAGGGCGAGTAGTGTTATCAGTAAAAGCTTCCCAACAGAGCGGAACAACACCCGCATCTGAATGTGTTGTACCTGGATAAGTATCAAAATTTTCGGTGTAAGGTATTGGTTTCGGTGCACAATCTGTAATAAATGAAACTATATCAGACCAAGCGGATACATCCGTTGAACTACAAACAGATTGTACATAAACATCATATACGGTTGATGGTAATAAAGATGAAATAGAGCAAGGTTGAGTAACTCCCTGTAACAATGTACCCGTACCTTGCGCAAATCCTGCAGGGCCATATTCCACATTCCAAGATGTTGCGTTGTTTCTTTCTGTCCACGAAATAGTGGCTGAAGTTTCTGTAACATTAGAAGTCATAACATCTACAGGGGCAAAGCAAGACGGAATTGTGTTCAATACAAAATTATCTAAATAAATAGCAGCATAAGAAGAACTTTCTAATAAAAATGCTATATATTGACCATTCCCAGCATAGGTATCAAAAAGAATTTCAAACTCTTCCCAATGTCCAACAACACTTGGCGATAAAGTATCGACAGGAACAAAGGTTGATTTATCCTCTGGATTAGAGATAACTCCAACTACAATACTAAACTCATCTACTGTTTTCATCAATTCAAACGATGCCATCAAAGTATTGATTGGAATTAAGGAATCGACTTTTGGAGTTGTTCCCATAGTAAAATTATTTGGAGAAGTATAAAAATAGAGCGAATTATAAGCAGTAGAAGTAGTTGTGATATGTGGATAAGGTGCTGATGCTGTATTAGATGAATTTCTCAACCAACATTCTGGCATTGGAAAATCAACATTATCAGGATATACATCAAAACTCTCTTCGTATGGCAATGCACTAATCACATCACAAAGTGTTGTAACCGTTAGTGCAGAGGTCCATTCAGAATGTTCAAATAGATTACAATTGGCTTGTACATAAAAATCATACGTTGTAGAAGCATCTAGACCTGTAATTAGATAAGGATTGGTAGCATTATAGATTACAACACCTTCTCCTTGTATAAAACCTTCTGGGCCATATTCTATATTCCAAGACATTGCATTTCCGAGTTCATCCCACCCAAGAGTTACTTCTGTAATATCTACATTCATAGCGGTTAGATCATTCACGGGTAAGCAGGCGGGCGCAATATCAATGGTTACATCATCGAGGTACCCTTGACTTGCAGTCTCTGTACAGAGATTTAAAAATGCAATTCTATTTCCATCACCAATAAAATCAGAAAAATAGATTGTATATTCTGTCCAATTATTCACCAATCCACCAATTGTATCTACAGGAATGAAGGTTGAATAATCAGATGCATCCGACATCACACCCACAATCAATTGGGCATTTTGATTTGGTGAACGATACCAGAAATTTACTTGCAAACTATTTATAGGATATAACACCTCATCAATTTCGGGCGTAATAGCCACATTGTAAGTTCCAACATTATTAGCAAGAAAATATAAAGCACCAGGTGCACTATTATAAGTTGAATAGATATAAGGATAACTTCCATGGGTTGACAACTTGGACCAACAAGTAGGATATGACGAACTAAATCCCACACCATAGTTATCGAAATTTTCAGTGTAAGGCATCTCTGAAATTATTCCGCAAGCAGTTTGGAAATAATAAGGCTCTGACCATTCTGAAAACTCTCCATTACCACAAACTGTTCTTACATAAAGTTTATAAGCAGTATTTTGAGTAAGTCCTGACAAAGAGATAATTGTATCTGTAATTTGGATTGGAAATTGCGTTGTAAGATCGCTACTTTCGAGACCGAAAAGATATTCCCAAGTGACATCAGACTCATTTGCAGGTGTAAATTGAATATCAGCAGCAGTAGTAGTTAGACTATTAGCATTTAGGTTATAAGGTCTTCCACAAATGGTTCCTACTATTTGGATAGAGTCGATACTTGCTGCAGGATTTGTACCATTTGCATAATCATTTTTCCACAAGAAATATAATCTTTTAATGCTATTTGCATATTGAGCATTTAACGCTACGGAATATCTATTTCCTGTTACATCTTGGTTCAATTTTCCAGAGAGAGCCACTGCCGTTTCTGTTGGTTTAGGAGTCGAATAGGATGATATCATTGGCACAGCAGGGTCATCTATAAATAGTTGGATAAAATCGCAACAAGATTCACCATTTGCCCTCCAGACGAAAGAAAGCTCATACTCAGCAAAATTTCCAAATGCGATATCGCGACACGCCCAAACTACAGAAGTCTCATTATTTGTATAAGCATTTGTATTGCCATTATCATTAGACACATAGAGCTGCGGTGCAGTAGCCCCATTGGGTTGTCCGATAAACCATTTATTTACGTAAGTATCATTATAAATTACCCAATTTTCAACCTCCAAACTATCAGCAAAGTTACTAAGATAAGGGACTTGTGCTGGATATGCAGAGGTCATAAAAGAGTGAATATCTGACCAATTACTAACTTCACTTACACATTGAGATTGCACTCGAACATAATAAATTGTATTTGGGGTAAGAGAAGTAAAATGGAAGTTTGAAGATGTTGTAGTGAACAAATTTGTACAAGTATCAGGGAGAAAATTTGCTTCTGTACTAAGTGCTAACGTAAAACTATTTGGAGTATCACCGATCGTAGTCCAACGTATATCAGCTTCGGTAGCATTAACTCCATCCGTAACAAAATCGAGAGCTCTACCGCAACCTGCAGGTGCTACGCATGTTGCCAACATTGAAAATCCTTCGTAAGCATTTGTACCATCAGAATTAAAAAGAATTGTGATAGGACCACGCTCTGAAACAAAAGGACCGAAAGTAACCGTTTCTCCACTGATTCCACAGATTACGCTACCCAAATGTCTTTCATCATTCACCTCATCACCATCATAAATTCTTAAATAGTCGTAGTTAGCCTCTCCAGCAAATGTTCCAGATAAAGAAATAACATATCCTTCATCAGGATTTATGGTAAGTACATAATGGCTATTATGGGAATAATCTCCATTTAAGCCTCCGTCATCTACAATATGAAGGGTACAACCTTCAACAACATTGGAACCCACTCTTTCCATAGCAATGGTAAATGGTGCTGTAGTTGCTGGCTCGTGACACCAAGGACTCTCATCGCCACTTTCACAATTAGCACGCACGTAGAAATCATAA
>Ga0233362_1000159_pt1 | contig 13899 bp, 12 predicted proteins | sample ElkDunMinimDraft_22_FD_180674 | JGI IMG/M metagenome (GOLD analysis project Ga0233362, IMG submission 180674) | Fecal eukaryotic communites from dung pellets of Tule Elk in California, USA - Elk Dung C1 | ecosystem: Host-associated > Mammals > Digestive system > Large intestine > Fecal | place... | reverse complement strand
CATGCTCCTCACCAGCAAACCTGTGCTCTATGTCTGCAATGTGGACGAGAACTCTGCTGTCAACGGCAATAAATATGTAGAGCAAGTGCGCGAGGCGGTCAAGGACGAGAACGCACAAGTGCTCATCGTGGCTGCGAAGATTGAGAGCGAGATTGCCGAACTCGAGACTTACGAAGAGCGTCAGATGTTCCTCGATGAAATCGGACTTACGGAGTCAGGTGTAAGCCGCCTCATCAAGGCTGCGTACGCATTGCTCGAGCTCCGCACTTTCCTCACCGCAGGTAGCGACGAGGTACGTGCTTGGACCTTCAAAGCGGGTAGCAAAGCGCCTCAATGTGCAGGTGTCATCCACTCTGACTTCGAGCGTGGCTTTATCCGTGCTGAGGTCATCAAGTACGAAGATTATATCGCACTCGGTGGCGAGTCGGCTTGCCGTCAAGCAGGTAAACTCGGTATCGAAGGCAAAGAATACATCGTGCAAGATGGCGACATCATGCACTTCCTCTTCAACGTGTAATCAGATCGCCCTGCGGGCTGTAGATCGGCGCAAAGCGCCTGTAGAACTTAGATCGGCTTCGCCTGTAGACTTTACCTACCATCTACAGCGAGTGTAACGAGCAATCTACAACGAGCGAAGCGAAGTGATCTACAGCGAGCAACGCGAACGATCTAAACAATAAAAACAATGTTTGAATTCTTAAATACTTGGCTCGCCAACGGCGGCTTTTGGGTCGCTATTCCGCTGATTATAGCGGGCTGTGCTGCACTCATCAAGGGTGCAGACTGGCTCGTGGAGGGTGCATCCGGATTGGCGAAGCAATATGGTATTAGCGATATCGTCATCGGTCTGACCGTAGTTGCTTTTGGCACTAGCATGCCTGAGTTTGTCGTGAACATGGTGGCAGTTGGGCAAGGTAATACCGAGATCGCTATTACCAATGTTCTTGGTAGCAATATCATCAACACCTTCGTCATTCTGGGTATGACCGCGCTGATTTATCCGATTTCATCGCAAAAACAATCGCGTCGTTTTGATATTCCATGGAGTGCATTGGGTGCAGTGCTGATTTTGATGTTTGCTATCTACAGCAGTCCTTCGTGGTTGGATATAGACGGATGGGTAAATGTACAAATCAACAACCCTTCTTTCCGAGATCTAGGTGCGTTGGATTGGGGTGCTGGTAGCATGAGTTTCATCTCTCGTATTGGTGGAATAATCCTTTGGATCTTCTTTATATTCTACCTTTGGCAAACTTTCAAAACGGCTAAAGCAAGTGATAGCGACGAAAGTTACACACCTGTACCTATTTGGAAAGCGTTATTGCTTATTATTGGTGGTTTACTAGGATTGGTGATAGGTGGCGAAGTCATCGTCAAGAGTGCTACTAGTATTGCACAGTCTTTGGGTGTTAGCGATGCTATCATTGGTTTGACTGTTGTAGCATTAGGCACCTCTTTGCCCGAGTTGGCAACATCTTGTATGGCAGCAATGAAGAAGAATTGTGATATTGCTCTAGGAAATGTAGTTGGTAGCAATATCTTTAACATCTTCTTTATTCTAGGTACTAGTGCCTGCGTGATGCCTTTACCCGGATATCAAGGGCTGGAGACTGACGCTATTATGGCAGCGGTAGGTAGTGCCTTAGTTTTGGGCTTTGTCTATCTAAACAAGAAGCGCGAGATCCGCCGTAGGCACGGAGCACTCCTGCTATTATGCTATGCGGGATACCTCACTTATCGTATCCTCACTCTCTAACCACTAAACAGTAGCGAAGCGTTCACTAAACAAAAAAAAATATGCACCTGATATTAACCCTTCCTTTCCTCGGCACCGCTCTGGGCGCAGCCATGGTCTTCTTGCTACGAGGCAAGATGAGCGACCTGCTGCGTAAGTTGCTCTTGGGATTTGCATCGGGAGTGATGGTGGCAGCATCGGTATGGTCATTGCTCATCCCTAGTCTGGAAATGAGTGCCGAAAACGGAGGCACCACTTGGCTACCCGCAGCGGTAGGATTCGTGTTAGGCATACTCTTTCTATTATTGCTCGACACCCTTATCCCTCACTTGCATATCGGCGCAGATCAGCCCGAAGGATTAACCCGCAACTGCCAATGGAAGCGCACCACCATGCTTTCGGTAGCAGTCACCCTGCACAATATCCCTGAAGGTATGGCTGTGGGGGTAATACTCGCCAGTGCCATGGCAGAAGGAAGTATGATACCTATGTCCGCAGCATGGGCATTAGCGATAGGTATTGCTATACAGAACTTCCCCGAAGGTGCCATCCTCTCCATGCCTCTTCACTCAGAAGGTATGGGCAAGGGCAAAGCATTTGCAATAGGTGCATTATCTGGAATAGTCGAACCGATAGCGAGCATATTGACTATGCTACTTATCGGATTCATATCTCCCGCCCTACCTTACCTATTGGCTTTCGCTGCGGGAGCGATGATGTATGTAGTGATTGAGGAACTTATCCCTGAAGCGCAAGCCGAACCGCACAACAACATCCCTACGCTGGGATTCACCGCAGGGTTTGTACTGATGATGGTGTTGGATTACGCGTTATGAATTCCAGACTCTACCTTCGTACGAAGATGCGCCATAGCTTCATTGATATCAGCGAATTGAGAAATATCAATCGGTTCACCTATATGTAAACGCACGCGCGCGCGAGGATTAACAAATGCTTGTCCACTTGGCATAGCATCGTAAAATCCTGTTAATGAAAGTGGAACTACTGGAAGGTTCAAATCCATTGCAATCTTAAACGCTCCCTGCTTAAAGCGCCCCATTTCACCTGTCTTTGTACGAGTTCCCTCTGGAAAGATTACAGTAGATATACCATCTACCAATTCTTTTTTTACAAGTTCCACACTTTGTAATGCTGCACGTGGATTGCTACGATCTACAAAAATATGACCAGCCACTGCACAAGCAGTTCCTACAAATGGAACCTTGCGCAACTCTTTTTTCATCAACCACTTAAAGTTATTTGGCAGCCAACCATACACAGCAAACACGTCTAAAAATGATTGGTGATTAGCTACAAACACATACGATTGCTTGGGATTGACGTGCTCCTTACCTGTCACTGTGATAGGCACAAGCAAAAACCAAAGCACGCTACGCGACCACAATACTTGTACCGTACGAGGCGCTTTACCATTCTTCCAAGGAAAGCAAATAATAGTAAAGATGGCAGTAAATAATGTAGCAATTATTACCAATGGAAAACCAATTAGATATTGGTAGAGGAGATAAAGAAATTTCATATTAATATTGTATTAAGAATTATAAAAGCGAATTTAAAATTTAAGTTTGTGCATAAATCCGCGATAAAGGGCACATATGCGACGAATTTCATCCCATGTCTCATCGGGAAGTTTCGTACCTACAATCTCAACCACACGTCCTGCTGCAATTGTACCTATTTCACCGCAGCGACGCAAGTCAAATCCATCAGATAAAGCATGCAGAAAACCACCTGCATAAAGATCGCCAGCACCAGTAGAATCAAGGCAATTAGATGTGATGGCACCAATATGATAGAGTTGCCCTCCCTGGCGTACATACGAACCACGTTTACCCACCTTTACAATCGCTATATCGCATTGCCCAGCAATATTTTCAACCGATTCTTCTGGGTTGAGATGCGTATAAGCGAACGATTCATCTTCGTTGGCAAAGACAATATCCACATATTTATATATAAGGTCTTTCAGAAATTGGTGGTTATCGTTTACTACATTGTAACTCGCAAGATCAAGCGAAACAGTGCAACCTTGCTCTTTAGCAGTTCGTAAAGCGGTTTCTATCAGTTCGTGATCCTGAACAAGATATCCCTCCACATGACAGATATCATATCCCACAAATGCTTCTTTTCGGATATCCTCTGCGTGGAGATCCGCAGCAGCTCCAAGGTAGGTACAGAAAGTTCGTTCGCCATCAGGAGTAATCAATACAATACAACATCCTGACATAAGAGAAGAAGTAAGAAGCAGCGGTTTGACATTGTTCTTAATCAAATCTTCGCGATAAAAACTACCAACTTCATCGCAACCTATTTTACCAATAAAAGCTGCTTTTCCACCCAATTGGGCAATAGTAGCTACCGTATTAGAAGCACTACCTCCAGCTACAAGGTGCTTGCGCACAGAAATAAATCGTTTTTGAATTTGTTCCAACTGCTCAGCATTGATAAGATTCATGCTCCCTTTTGGGAAACCAATTTCGCGAAGATCTCCTTCTGATACTTGTAGAAGAATATCTGTCAAAGCATTTCCTAAACCTAAAACTCGTTTCATTTTGTATTTTTGGGTTAAAATTTGCTATTTTTAAGCCAAAACATGGCTATTTTTGAGTCAAAAACAAAATTTTCTGCAAAGATAGTAATTTTTTTTGAAAAAAACTTGCTCATATAAAAAAAAAGTAGTACTTTTGCACCCGATTTCGGAAATGAAACGATTTACGAGGTCAAAATACTGCTTCCTTAGCTCAGTCGGTTAGAGCATCTGACTGTTAATCAGGGGGTCCAAGGTTCAAGTCCTTGAGGGAGCGCGAGTGTGATAGTTCAAAAGACTATCACACTGTTTTTAGATATTTCTCTATACTACAAGCAACACCCTATACAACGATAGAGCCTACAAGCATATACATACAAAAATCGTCATTTATGTCCCAAAACATAAATGACGATTAAAGTTAAATATTACAAAGAACTATTTATATCCGAGTGAGTTTGGCGTAAGTAAGGAGCAAGGTCTTCTTGCCTACTGCATCAAACTGAATATCAATCTTGTCGTTATCGTTCTCACGGTATACATCTAGTACCAATCCATCGCCAAAGACCTTGTGGTTCACACGGTCGTTCTTCTTCCATTCAGAGCGTACCTCTTTGCGTGTTTTAGTGGTAGAAGTGCCCGCCTTGCGTGAGATACTCACCAGTTTAGAGTTGCCTTCTGTAACAGAAGAAGATGGTGTGCTTGACTTCGTAGTAGGTTTGACAAATGACCTATCTGCATGCAATGGCGCTTGCATGGATTGCATTTGCTGGATATAGCATGTGTCAATGTCTTTAATAAAACGCGAAGGTGAAGAAAATTGGGTTTGTCCGTTGCGGAAACGCTGACGAGCATTGGTTAGGTAGCAACGCTCCATTGAGCGAGTGATAGCCACATACAGCAATCGACGCTCTTCCTCGATATCTTTAGGCGATTGGCAGAATTGCGAAGGGAAAAGGTTCTCCTCTAAGCCCACGATAAATGTAGTTTTGAATTCCAATCCCTTGGCTGAGTGTACAGTAAGCAGAGTTACACGCGATTGCGTATCCTCTTGATTCTCATCTTGATCCGTTAGCAGGCTGACCTCCGACAAGAAATCTGCCATAGGCGTAAAGGCGATATCCTCGCGCATACGTTGCTCCACAAACTCATGGATACCCGATAGCATCTCTTGCAAGTTCTCCAAACGAGCAACACCCTCTTGCGATGTATCTGCTTTAGCATCGCGCATCACGCCTGATTCGCGCATTACTCGGTCAGCAAACTCATAAGCATCCAAGGTGTCTGCCACCGCAGCAAAACCAGTAATCATCTCTGCAAAGGTGGTCAATTTCTTTTGCGTAGCAGCAGATACGTCCAACTTTGTAGCCACAGGATCGTTTACCACTTCCATCATCGAACATGCCGCATGGCGAGATGCCTCACGAATCTTCATTACGGTGGTCTCACCTATACCGCGCAAAGGATAATTAATCACACGCGCAAAAGCTTCGTTATCATGTGGGTTAATTGCCAAACGGAAATAAGCAATAGCATCCTTGATTTCTTTGCGTTGGTAGAAACTCATGCCACCATATATGCGATAAGGAATGCTCAAGCGGCGCAATTCGTCCTCTATCACACGTGATTGTGCATTCGTGCGATACAGCACTGCAATGTCGTTGTAATCCGTTCCCTGACGAGCAATCAGTTTGATTTGTCCGGCTACCGCTGTTGCTTCGTCACGATCCGACATATAGGTACTCAAGACCAGTTTGTCGCCCAAAGCTAATTCTGAATACACCGACTTAGGTATTTGTCCGCGATTATGGCGAATGAGTGAGTTGGCAGCATTTACGATTGTTTGAGTAGAGCGATAGTTGCGCTCTAATTTGAACAACTGTGCATCGGCATATCCCTTTTGAAAGGTTAGGATATTCTCGATATTGGCTCCACGGAAGGAATAGATGGATTGTGCATCATCTCCTACTACACAAATTCGATTGTGTGGCTCAGCCAAGCGCTTAACGATCAAGTATTGCGAATAGTTGGTGTCTTGATACTCATCTACCAAAAGGTATTGGAAAATATCTTGATACTTGTGTAGGATATCTTCGTTTTTCTTGAATAGCGTGTTCGTATGGAACAATAAATCGTCAAAGTCCATCGCATTGCATGCTTTCAAGCGGCGGTTGTATTCCATATAAATACGCGACACCTCAGGGATACGCTCAAAGCGATCTTGCATGGTAAACTCACGATTGGAGCTATATGCTGTAGGACTCTGCAAGCGGTTCTTAGCCAATGAGATACGTGATAATACCACATTGGGCTTGTATTGCTTCTCATCCAACTGCATATCCTTGACGATATGCTTGATGACAGACTTGGAGTCTGTAGTATCATAAATAGTAAAGTCCTTGGTATAACCTATTGCTTCGGCTTCTTGGCGAAGAATCTTTGAACAAATACTATGGAAGGTACCCATCCATAAATAGCGCGCCACACTTTCTCCTACCAAGTTAGCAATACGCGATTTCATTTCACGAGCAGCTTTGTTGGTAAAGGTGAGTGCTAAGATATTGCCCGCATTTACACCATGTTCCAGCAGATAAGCGATCTTGTAGGTCAATACACGTGTTTTTCCTGATCCTGCACCAGCAATCACTAGTTGAGGACCATCATTGTATTCCACAGCAGCACGCTGCGAAGGGTTAAGTTCGTTAAGGTAATTCATTGGTTATATATGTTATTTATTAATAATCTTCTCTGCAATTTGTACGGCATTGAGGGCCGCACCTTTACGGATTTGGTCGCCTACACACCAGAATGTGATACCATTCTCATTTGCCAAGTCGCGGCGAATACGGCCTACATATACATCATCCGTGCCGCTGAGGTATAGTGGCATGGGATAAGGGAAGGTACCATTAGATTTGGTAGGATCATCCATCACTTGTACACCTTCGGCGTGAGAGAGGGCTTCGCGTACTTGCGCAGGAGAAAGTGGCTCGGCGGTCTCTACCCAAATAGCCTCTGAGTGTGCACGTAACGAAGGTACGCGGACACAGGTAGCCGATACTGCGATGTCGGAATGCATAATCTTGCGGGTCTCGTGGTACATTTTGAGCTCTTCTTTGGTGTAGTCATCATCACCAAAGACGTCAATCTGAGGAATGAGGTTGTATGCGAGTTGGTAAGCAAACTTTTGGTGCTTTACTTCCTCGCCGTTGAGGGCTTGGCGGTATTGCTCTTCGAGCTCTGCCATAGCACTAGCACCTGCGCCCGAAGCCGATTGGTAAGAAGATACATGTACACGGCGGATATGAGAGAGTTCCTCGATCGCCTTCAAGCATACTGCCATGATAATAGTGGTACAGTTTGGATTAGCGATGATACGTTTGCCACCCTCTTGAAGGGCTTGCTTGATATCGCCAGCATTGAGTTCAGGTACAACCAAAGGTACGTTCTCATCCATGCGGAAAGCAGACGAGTTATCAATCATGATTGCTCCGTGGCGGGTGATATCCTCTGCATATTCCTTAGATACAGAGCCGCCTGCAGAAACGAAAGCAATATCAATACCTTTGAAAAGGTCACCATGTTGAAGCAATTCTACGGTATATTCTTTGCCGCAGAAAGTATATGTAGTGCCCGCAGAGCGTGCGGAGCCGAAAAGTCGAAGGGAAGTAATAGGGAATTGGCGCTCAGCCAAAATGCGGAGTAGTTCTTGTCCTACGGCGCCTGATGCGCCCACGATAGCTATATTCATAGTAGTCGAATTGTGTGGTTATTGTCGTTTATTGTGCCTAATTGACAGGTAAAATAAGGCTGTCTAACAAAGTAAACAGCCTTATCGTAGTAATTAAAGGAGAGTAATTGTCAATTCCTCTGCCTCCTCGAAAGCAACTTTACCTTCGCGAGCCAACCAGCCCAAAGCGAGGTTCAAGTCGTCGTTTTTCAATTTTGTAGCTTTCTTCAAAGCTTTGAGTGTGAGAGCACCACCTTGTAATGCATTCCAGATCAAACCTGCGTTCTCACCAATCTTAGTTGTAATCATAATACCTTAAAAAATAAAACAGTAAATATATAGGCGGCAAAGCCGCGTTTAATATGTTCAATATTGTTCAGTGTTGTTCAAATTCGTTTGAAGAGCAAGCATGCGTTGTGTCCGCCGAAGCCGAAATTATTGCTCATGGCATAGCGAATATCTCGCTGCTGCGCTTGATTGAAAGTGAAATTGAGTTTGTAATCAATATTTGGGTCCTCATCCCCTTCCTCGTGGTTGATGGTTGGAGTGACTACTCCGTGTTGCATAGAGAGAATCGATATGATTGCCTCTACTGCACCTGTACCACCAAGGATATGTCCCGTCATGGATTTGGAAGATGTGAGGCTGATATGATAAGCATGTTCGCCAAACACATCTTGGATGGCTTTCACTTCTGCCACATCACCAATCGGCGTGGATGTGCCGTGGGTATTGATATAATCCACTTGTTCGAGCGCTATACCTGCTTCGTTGATAGCCAACTGCATGGCATTTTTTGCTCCTGTACCTTCTGGGTCTGAAGCCGTAAGATGGTATGCATCGGCTGTGAGTCCAATACCAACAAGCTCGGCATAGATATGTGCCCCGCGTGCTTTGGCATGTTCGTATTCCTCCAGAATCAAAGCACCTGCTCCCTCACCCAATACGAATCCATCGCGCGAAGCGGAGAAAGGACGGCAAGCCGTTTGAGGTGAATCATTGCGAGTAGAGAGAGCGTGCAAGGCATTGAAGCCACCAACACCAGAACACTCAACCGCAGCTTCGCTTCCTCCAGTTAGGATAATATCTGCTAAGCCCATACGGATTTGGTAACAAGCACTAGCAATGGCATGAGAAGAAGAAGCGCAGGCAGAAGTTGTGGAAAAATTCACACCTTTGAAACCATGGCGGATAGCCAACATACCAGCAGCCATATTGGTGATAGTCATTGGAATATAAAAAGGACTATATCGAGGTGTGCCATCACCAGCGCCAAATCCACCAGCATTACAATCAAGGGTATAAATACCTCCCATACCACTACCGAAAATCACACCACAACGCAGTGCATCTTCTTGATCGATACTGACTTTAGCATCAAGCAAGGCTTCTTCGGCAGACTTGAGTGCATAATGAATATAGCGATCATAACGGCGCAACTCTTTGGCATCAAGAAGTGAGGACATGTCTAATCCTTTGACTTCGCATGCAAATTGCGTCTTAAACTTTGACGCATCAAAATGAGTTATATTATCTGCCCCACTCTTTCCTTGGATGAGGTTTTGCCAAGTGCTTGCCACATCATTTCCCAATGGTGTGACCAATCCTAATCCTGTGATTACTACTCGCTTTTGCTGCATATCCTTATATACATCCAACGAGTTTGCGGATTATTCCACAAACTCGTCCATGGTAAAAGTCAAAATACTTGAGAACTTACGCTTGAAGTTTCTCAATATATTCAATAACGTCGTTAACAGTGTTGATGTTTTGAGTATCCTCGTCTGGAATAGAAATACCAAACTCTTTCTCAAACTCCATAATCAACTCTACAGTGTCAAGAGAATCTGCGTTGAGATCTGCTGTGAAGCTTGCATCTGGAGTAACTTGTGACTCTTCTACGCCCAATTTATCAACGATAATTGCTTTTACTTTTGATTCAATTGCTGACATAATTACAATTTTTTTAGTTGTTAATTATATTAATTTTTATTATTTTCTTATTTATTCTTGCGAAATCGAGTGCAAAGTAACTACTTTTTTTTGGAATATGCAAATTTTTCGAAAGAAATGTGCATTTATTCTAATATTTCGACCTGAATTTTACCAATTCTTGCACCAGATTTGCCCATTTGCGCCAAAAATACGCTATCCCCATCTAAGTTAGGAATATAGACATTTGTGAGTGTTTTGTGTGTATGTGCGCCAATGATAATATCTATATTTCGAGTTGCTTGTGCCAATTCCACATCCGATAGTTTGCCTTCGGTACTTGGGTGTGTTCCCTGATGACTTAAACACACTATTACATCGCATTTCTCCTTATTTTTTAAGGTATTTGCCACATCTTGTGCTGTAGCAATAGGATCTAAGTACTGCAATGGTGCGAAATTGCGTTCTGCTATCAAACCAGCGGGATCAATACCAATACCAAACACACCGATTCGCACGTTTTGACGACGAATAACTGTGTATGGCAATACTAATCCCTCCAATACAGAGCCTTTGACATCGTAGTTGGCACATACCACAGGAAATTGTGCTCCTTGCAAAATAGTCGCCAAAGTATCAACGCCGTTATCAAATTCATGATTACCTAACATCACGGCATCATACCCCATTCTATTCATTGCATCGATTTCTATACGGCCATGATAGAAGTTGAAATAAGGTGTGCCCTGGCAAAAGTCACCTGCATCAAACACCAATAGATTAGGATCAGCTTTGCGTTCTTGTGCAATCAACCCCATACGGCGAGTATAGCCGCCGCAGAACTCATCACGTTTGCCTTCTTCCAACGCTTCCACCTGAGAGTGTGTATCATTGGTGTGTAAGATGGTCAAAGTATGCAACTTGGGCTGTGTGCATGCTGCACAACAGCAAGTTAGTAATACTACAATAAATTTAGAAACGCTTTTGTATATCTTCATGGGTTAATACGATGCTAATAGTTTGACCATTAGGCAGATGGCGTACGGAAGACGACTGCTGAAGTCGATCAACCAAGTCGCGCATCTCCAATTCTGTTAACGATTTTCCCTGTGGAATAGCCATCTGTTCTGCTAATCCAAGTGCAATCATCTCTTGCCATTGTTGTGTAACTGAAGCTTCGGTGTCTTGCACGCTATGAATCACTTGCAAGATTGCATCTGAAGCATTCTTTTGCCCCAGTAGCGCAGGCACTGCATTGATAGCATATGCCATAGGAGAAAATTGTTCTAACTCAAATCCAACACTTTGTAACTCAGGTAAGAGTTGCTCTAAGGTGCTCAAATCATCTGCGGAAAGCTCTAACACTTCAGGGAAAAGAAGTGGTTGAGTAGCAGCCTGCTTATTTTTAAGTTGCTCAAGCAATACCTTATACAATACGCACGTGTGTGCGCGATGTTGGTGTATTAGAAGCAATCCAGCAGCAGTCGTCGCTAAGATATAGCGGTTGTCCCATTGGATCAATGGCGTATTGTCTATAACAAGAGAAGGCTCGAATAATGGTTCTGTAACAGCAGTTTCTATATTTTTAGGACGCTCATAGAGTTGGTCCCAGCCTGTAGGTGCTGTACGTGTATTTTGTGCCTTGAACGGGTTGTAATGCGGATCTAATTGCATGCGCGGAGCTGCCACTGGGGTATCCAAAGTACGCTGCGGTATATCTAAATGCGATTCTGTAGTGAAGTCAAGCGAAGGAACTACATTGAATTTACCCAATGCCTCTTTAGCAGCTGCCAATAGAATCTGGAATATCGCCTGCTCATCAGCAAACTTAATCTCTGTTTTGGTAGGGTGGATATTCACATCTATTGCATCTGGATGAATATCAAAATACAAGAAATATGAAGGCGAATGGTCGGGCAATAACATTCCAGAATAAGCGGTCATCAATGCCTTGTGGAAATATGGATGACGCATATAGCGCCCGTTCACAAACATGTACTGCTGGCTATTTTTGCCTGCTGTTTCGGGCTTACCAATAAAACCTGATATATGTACCAATTCGGTTTCGGTAGCAATATCTACCAGTTGCCCTGTATAAGGTTTAGAGGAATGTCCAAAAACCGCTTCAATGCGTTGTTTTTGAGTGCAAGGAGGCAGTTCGGAGATAATCTCATCATTGCTTACAAAAGTAAACTGTACGTGCGGATTGACCAATACAATACGCTGGTACTCAGTGATAAGATTGCGCAATTCTGTTTGGTCTGTTTTAAGGAATTTGCGTCGCGCAGGCACATTGTAGAATAAGTTTTTCACGCGCATATTCGTGCCAACAGGACATTGCACCATCTCCTGAGAAATCACCTCGGAGCCTGCAATCTCAATGCGCGTACCGACTTCATCTTCTGCGCGACGTGTCTGTACTTCTACATGTGCTACTGCACAGATACTCGCCAGCGCCTCACCACGAAAACCCATTGTGCGCAATTGGAATAGGTCGCTGGCTTGGCTTATCTTTGAAGTAGCATGACGCTCAAATGCCATACGTGCATCGGTAGGGCTCATGCCCTTGCCATCATCCACCACCTGCAACAGCGTGCGTCCTGCATCGCGGACAATTACGCGAATATGCCGAGCACCAGCATCCAATGAATTCTCCACCAGCTCTTTTAGACAAGAGGCGGGGCGCTGAATCACTTCGCCAGCCGCAATTTGGTTGGCAACGCTATCGGGCAGAAGATGAATAATATCACTCATAGCAAATAGTAAAACGCAAACAACAACAATCCAAGCAACGCTATCCATAACAATAATTTAGATGCGCGTTTGGTATGGTCTTTGCGATTATAGGTATTCGTCTCGTGAGCTTCACGGAACGAACCACGATGAAGACGCGCAAGTTTATCCTTGCGCGCCTCCTTTTCTTTATCATAGTAAATGGGGCGATAATCCCACTTACGTGGTTTGGGTACTTTTGGGAATAATACCGACATTATTTAACGATTGCTTGGAACTTCTCGTCTGCTGTGTATTTTGCAAACTCGATATCTTGAGCAGCTTTAGCCTTGAGGTTAGCATCACGCTTAACAGCTACAGCCAAGTTTGCATATACAGCTTCGCGATCGTTGGTGCGAGCACCTACTACAGCAGCCAAGTAAGCGGTTGTAGCGTTTGGTTTCTCTACCTTAGCCAATGTTTGGCGAGCAGCAGCATAATCCTCGTTCAAGATTTGTTGAACAGCAGCGTTGTTGCTTGCAGAGTTGCCATAAGCATTCTTAGCAGCAGCATAGTCACCCTTCATGGTGTAGAGTGTACCCATAGCAGCTTTCAAGTCACCTTGTGTGCCAGCAGCCTTACCAAGATGCTCCTCAGCTTTAGCCAAGTCGTTCTCAGCCATAGCAGCCAAACCAGCATTGTAGTTTACATCAGCGTTGTTAGGAGCAATTTGCAAAGCCTTAGCGTAGCAACGGCGTGCCTCAGCTACATTGCCTTGAGCAAAGTAAACCATACCGAGGTTGTTGTGTGAACGATAGTCATTACCAAATTGAGCAACTGCTTTCTTGTAGATAGCAGCTTTCTCATCCAAGTTGCAAGTCAAAGTAGCCGCATAAAGCAACTCCTCAACGTTCAATGCAGCAGCATCATTCTTTGCCAAAGCAGCGATTTCATCATCAGACTTGCCAATCAAGTCGGTAGTCAAGATGAGGCGGCTACGACGCAATGCAGGAAGCACTTCGTCAGCAATAGTCTTGAACACTGCGCTCAAGTTCTTGATTTGTGCCTCACGCTCCTCTGGATCGGTGTACATGCTCAACACGCGCAATACCAACTCTTTGTCTTGGATATTGCTTGCTTCCATAGCAGCTTGGAAACCAGCCCAGTCCTCAGCTGTTACGTTAGACTCAATAGCAGCATCCACTTTGGCTTTCTTCAATTGTTTTTGCAAGTATTTTTGTG
>Ga0233362_1000157_pt1 | contig 14399 bp, 12 predicted proteins | sample ElkDunMinimDraft_22_FD_180674 | JGI IMG/M metagenome (GOLD analysis project Ga0233362, IMG submission 180674) | Fecal eukaryotic communites from dung pellets of Tule Elk in California, USA - Elk Dung C1 | ecosystem: Host-associated > Mammals > Digestive system > Large intestine > Fecal | place... | reverse complement strand
ACGTCAAATTGTTCTGCCAGGGCGTCCAGATCCTCCTCAGTATCCTTCGCAGAGATAAAGAGCAGGCGGTCGCCAGGTTCATACATCTCCTTAATAAAGAGATACGCGGGCACAGGATTATCTTCGGTAACAATATTTACAATAGTTTTGGGCATAAGGAATTAATTGAGGTTGCAAAGGTATGAAAAAATCCTTTGAACAACAAGATTGAATACTCATTAAATTTTTATAGCTGCCCTATCCAGCCCTCACTCATAATATCTAAATCTTTCAAATTGGAAGATTACCTCTTTTTTCTGACCAGAACTATCCATATTAACAATGCGTTTGGTTGTTGAAGCAACACAATTTATATTCCTATTTTTCAACCTCTTAACCAAAGAATATGCAAAAGTTTGCTCTCCCATCAAATGTACAACCACATTTTCTCTTTCTGCTATGAGTAAAATTTTTTGTAAATATTCATCAGCTAACTTTGAAATATAATTTTCATCGGCAGACTCGTCAATATGAGGGAATGGCATATCTACGACTTCGCCGAAAAGTTGTATTGCTGTTCTTTTTTGCCTCTCGCTCCAAATACTTGACGGATGATTCGTAAAATTAAGTAGCATTACAATATTTTTTTTAATTGTTCTGATCCACAAATCAATTTTTTGTCTAAAATCTTTATTCTCGAAAGGGAAGCTCTATTAAGCAAGCCCTGCATTTTCTTTAATTTATTACTATCACTTCCTATATATTCTTTAAAATCTGTCAAGGTAAAAATATAGGATTTTGCAAACAACCCAAATTTTGTTTTCAAAGCATCTGATTTATAAATAGTTTCACCTAATATTTCAACTGGTTTTTCAATTAAAATTGGATTATTATTTTCATCAAAACAAAGTTTCCCCTTCTTATCCTTCTTCTGTTTTTGCTCTATATTTATGATTGACGTTTTACATTCAATTATATGAAATTCGCCATTTTTCATAAACATCACATCAATTTCATTGGGTGTAAAGTCTTCGCTTGTATCTTTAATTCCAAAATCTGCAATAGGATTAAGGTCTTTTTTGTCAGCAATTTCTTTTCTAATCTGTGCTCCAATTAAAATATCACCATCACCCAATTCTAATTCTTTTTTCAAACGCTCTCCAACATATTCTTCAAACCATTCACCTGTAAGATATTTAACCTCCAATTTATCTAGACAATTTTGCTTTTTGGGAGTATAACCTATTGCGTTCAGAAATTCATTAACTCGAGAACAATCTCTTAAACCATCTTTTCTTTTCTCTCTCAGTATCTTAAGTTCCTCCTTATAGGTATCAAATACGCCATTGCAAAAATGGTTAAAAATAGAATTTGTAACATCAAATTCAACTCCGCTTGATTCTGTAGTCTCAAAATCAAACCCATACGCATATAAGTACTCTCTAATACCGATATGGGCACTTAATTTTAACTCTTCGTACGGAGACTTCATATTCAAGCGACTATCATTTCTTCCTGTAAGGTAATAAATTTCCGTATTACTTTTATTAACGAAATAATCATATACTGCCAGCGACATTATCTTTGTTCCTCCAGTAATGTTCACTATTATTCTTTCGTAATTATCATACTTAATACTATTCAATTTCTGCTCAATATCACATTGTGAATATTCATCAACTACAATTTTATAAATAGGACAATTCGTGATATTTGCAGATTTTTCAACCCATTTACACACACCTTTTCGCTCCATACTTTGTGTTGAAACAAAGAGATAATCAGGTTTCACGGACTTGTATTCTTTAATAAGTTGCACATTAGGTAAAGTCTGATCACTTACCAATGAAACCAACAATATTTTTCCCATAATTATTTTGTATTAATGTTAAACAACTCGCTTTCCAACAAAAATTGAAGAGCCTTTTCTTCTGTTAAACCTAAATGGCTATCTTGCAACGAGAACGACAAAATACCGTGCTCCTCGCATTTTGCTTTTGCAATATCCGTCATCTTTGCATCTGTAACAAACACCCCCTTACTACCCATGCCTCCATAGTTTTTAATAACACTACGAAATTTATCAATATCTGTTATATTATTAATCTGCGTCTTGCACTCTACAAACAGCACTTTAGAACCTGTATTTACAACTATATCTGCTTCGTTTTTATCTACGTCTTTTTTGTACGGAAATTTGCAATTCATACAAATCTCCTTGCTTCTACTCCACGTACTGAGATATTTCGCCACTTTAAATTCAAACCAACCACTATTAAACGCCAAATCCACTGCATTAGTAGACTCTAACTTGACCTCTTTTGACTTTCCGTTCTTTTTTATCAGAAAAACACGCACAAATCCATCTTGTTGTTCTGTAGTCTTTTCCCACTCCACATAAGAGCCCGAAATATGTTCAAACTTACCATATTTACAATTCTTTAAAATGTGCTGTTTTTGTTTATCTAAAACGGTCAACAATGCATTAAATGTCTGAACAGCAAAATTTCTAATCTCCTCAATTTTCTTCATTGCTTCAACATCTGCATCGGTGTAATCTGAGAACTTTTTATAATTATTCTCTATAGAATTGCCATAAAGCCGAAAGTGGGTATGCATATCAAACTCAAACTCTTGCAATCCTTGCATTGTTCTATAATTCCACAATACATTATTCTGGTCCATATAGACTATAGTAGCATTTTCCTTAGATTGGAACATTACACCAAATAGATGAGACCACGACTTCGGACCACTTGAAATATTGACAACAACTTCATCTTTCGCGTATTGTTCTGCCAACTTTTTAACCACCTTTTGTATTTCTACGGCTTCCGTAGGTGATAATTGAACCGACTCATAAGGAACATTTATCTCCTTGATTAACGCATTCAAAGCCTTAAGACTATCTATCGAATGCACAAATACAACTTTATCTGGATTTGTTGCCTTTATCCCATTATACACTGGAGCTGGCTGTCCTCCTACTAATGTTATGTGTATTTTACTCATAAGCTTACATTTTTTCACACAACCTCAATGCCAACCCGGACCACAACTCAAATTTTTCCAAATTTAGTTCTTTTGGATTTTCCCATTGGGGCAAACCGATTTCTGCGTCAAATCTCATCTGTCCCACTGCTACATTCACTCGAAAAACTACTCCGGTATGACAATGTCCTACCGATGTCTCCTCTTCATTTATCATACCCAACAACTCCACATCGCTATCATGCAAGGAAACGCCTACCTCCTCTCTAAACTCTCGCTTCAAACCTTGCAAAAGGGTGTTGTAAGGTGTTAACTGTTTATCTCCGTCTGTCACATGTCCGCCAATGCCTGCTGAACGGATTCCCTTCAATCGTTTTTCACTACCACATCTCTGATAGGTTAACACTTGCCCCTTTGCATTAAACACCAATGCATACGCTATCAATTGCTTGTATGTATAATCCTGCTCTAAAAATGCTCTTTTCTCAAAACACTGTGGCAATCTATTTAATTCCTCTACGGTTATTTGCCATGAGCACAAATTTAAATCAAATGCCAGCCGCATCTGCTCAACTGGTACACATAATACATTTTCGTCTTTCATAACAAATCCTGTTTTATCAATTCACTAATTTTTTCCTCAACCCTTCTTATCAATTGTTTCTTCTGCTCATAGGGATAGAATGCTGTTCGAAAACCGTTACACATCAATTGCAACAAATCCCACTTGGACAGACCACCTCGTGTTAGGCGTGCCGCCCTATGCAACTCTTGGGTTGGGGTTGTTAAGGAAATCCCCGGATTATCTGTATTCACTGATACCTTCAATTCGCAGTCAAGATATTTTTTCAACGGATAATCTGGCATGTTTTGAGTTCCAGAAAAATAATTATCTCTATATCCTACAATCTGATAATTACTGCTCGGGCACATCTCTATACCAATACCCCGCTCCAAAAACTTAACCATCAAATCCTCTTTTTCTATCAACTTCAATCCATGTCCAATACGTTCTGCTGTCAAATGATAAACTGCCTCCCAAATATTTTCTGCAGGAGCTGTTTCGCCTGCGTGTATTGTGATGTTGTAACAATCTTTCATTATCTCCAGGAATTGTTCTCGCACCTCCTTAGGTGATTTGGCACTTTCATCTCCAGCCAAGTCAAAACCTCTGAAATACTTCTTAAATAAAGCATCATCCTTCAACTGTTTTGTCAGCTCTATACTCTGCAGGATTTTATCATCTCCACCATGACGAGAGGCTATCATTATAACAGAAGTTTCCACCTCCGGTTCTCTTTCCAATTCTTCAAATATAGCTTGCAGAACTTGATTCGGGCTTAATATTGATGTCTGATAATTAATTGGAGAGCAGCGTATCTCCAGGTATGCAATATTCTCTTTTTTACACTTTGATAAGAGAATTTGGACAGTTTTCCTTATGGCAGTTTCATTACATAATAGAGCCGAACCCTGTAAATCGCCTAAACTCTCGTATGCATTAATACCTATTGACTTATAATCTGACTCTTGAATGTAATTTCCGAATATTATTTGTTCTAGTGCTCTTGGGTTATCTTCATATTCCAAAATAAATCTTGAAGCAATTAATCCTTTATGAACACCTAAATGGTTTTCCAAAGCTTTATACCAATCTTTTATTGGCAACTTCTTATCATACTTACAATCCCATTTACTATAGAGTAAGTTTTGCTTTTTTTCCTTTTCAATCAAAGGTAGATAACACTTAGCTACCTCTATCATCTCTTCTGCTGTCAATACACCACCAAGATGACAATGAAGGTCTGACTTAGGCAATCGTTGCAAATACTCTAATTCCTCTTTTTGTTTTGATGGGTCGATTCCTAAATAATCCGTTTTCAGTTCCTTAATTTTTGATGGAGGCAATGTGTAAAGGATATAAAAATTGGAACGAGTCTCTTTTTCATCCAAATAATATGTTGTATAAAAGTGTTGCGCATTTCTTTTTTGATTCTGAATATCTGTCAAAAAATCTGTATCCGGTGTACATTTTACAACAACACCTTCGTCAAAATAAAGATCCTTCACTTTCAAAACCTCATTTTTCTTGATTGCTCCTAAATTCAATGGAAAAGCCTCTTCTTTCCTATCTCCTAAAACATGTATGAGTGCATCGCACCCAAAGCAATAGGCAGCCTCCTGAAAATCAGCACTCATCGTTTTTCGTCCGCATGCCAATGATAAATACAATCTTCCGCCATCACATTGCTGTCTTGCATAAGCAATCACTTTATAAGCAAGGTCTCTGTATTGAAAAGCTTCATCATCATTAGTAATATCATTTACACCTTGCAGAACAAACAAACGAATACGTTTTACATACTTACTACAACTTTCTTCTATCTGTTTAAAATCTTCAAAAGTTGATTTAATATCTCTGAAACTCCCTTTTTTACCTTCCCTATCGGTTGCAACAAGCCATAGTTCATCAATAGGGAAAGAGGAAAAATCAGCCTCTTCTCTACTCGTTTGTATGCTCTGAAAGGAGACTAATTTTTCATAAAAATCAATCTCCTTAAAATTAATATACCCAACCGTCTCTTCAATAATATCTGGTTGCGCTCCTAATGCCGAAACCAATATATTTTTGACCATAAATCTGCTTTAAAACACTTATTACTATCCTACAACTCCTTCACCTTTGGACAAGTTACTTTCAATATCTCCTTGCGAATATCATCAGGCACAACTCCGCCTCCATAATACCTCAAACTTACAACATTGGTTACATTCTGTACCGTAAAATGCTTTTGTCTTATTTTAAATGAGCCACAACTTAATTCTACTTTTTTCCAAAACTGGTTACGTATATCGGTATAGAACACGTAAAATATTGCAATATTAGCCATTGCTCTAACAGCTGATATAAAAACAACATAACTATTGAACCACTCCGAAATTACATCAAGAATATCTTTTTCCATAACTTTATTTTTTAAATCAAAATTCTATGCACATTCATCATAACTCTTTCTCTAATATTCGCTCAATCTGTCCGACATAATAAAACGGAACATTAATCAACTTAAATTGTTTTCCTTTGAAAGTTGTCACATTATCAACAGAATAAGGATTAGACCAAACTCTGATTGCGATGGCGTGCGGAGCTTTCTCCATAAAAAGATGCAACGATTTGAGTTTAGCATTATGCCCAGACTTTACCTCTATTGGAACTACTAAATTTCTGAACTGATATAGAAAATCGACCTCGGCATCCGAGCCATCCTTATCTCTGCGCCAATAGTTATGACGAAGTGACACATCGTTGTCATACGCCACAAGCTCTTGGGCAACTATATGTTCTGCTATCCTACCTCTCCACACTTCACATATATCTTTTGCCGAAAAAACATCATCCTGAACCTTTGAGGCATAATTGACAATACCCGTATCCACCCACAACAATTTAGGGCGTTTCTTAAAATTAGGTAATATCGGTATGTGAGTATCTGATGTGGGATAGACCAATTCTGTCAGCATGGCTTTTTCAATAATTTGGAAAGCCTCGCTCATTTCTCGCGACCGATAGTTAGAACCTCCAAAGCCTTCGAACGAAATGGTCTCTGCAGCGCACTGCCACCCATAAGTCATTATTGTACGTATCACCTTCACCATTGTTTTGCTACTTGTATATTTCTCTACATCATCTTTGTAGGCTTGCAACAATGAATTGAACACGCTTGAACACGAGAAGAGATCTCTTCGCTTTGCATATTGCATAATCACTGCAGGCATTCCGCCTACCAGAATATACTCGCGAAAAAGCTGCATTACTCGGTGATGTACAACAGAATCAACGTTGAAACTCGTTACAAGATTTCTATCAAAATCTTCGCCAATACCGTCCAAAAACTCCCAAAAAGAACATGGCCGTAAAGACATAAACTGCACTCGTCCTACAGGGAATGAAATTTTACGAACATCCATCACCGTCTCTAACAAAGAACCTGCCACTATTACATGAATATCCTTTGCCTCTTCGTAAAAATAGCGAAGAATTGCCACCGCTTTCTTAGAGTTTTGTATCTCATCAATAAAAAGTAGCACAGAACCATCGATTTGTTCCTGTTTTTTATAGAAATAGATAGATTTCAACAATTGATGCACATCATCTGTCTGCTCAAACAATTCAGAATCTCGACTTCGTTCAAGATTAAGATACAAAAAAGTATCAAAATCCTTTGCAAACTCTTTCACCAAGGTTGTTTTACCAACTTGACGAACGCCCCTGATTATTAAAGGTTTTCTATCTTCAGAACTTCTCCATTCTTTTAGTTTATTTATTGCCAATCTTCTTATCATACGCCATAACTTTTGTAATAAAACGACGGTGCAAAGATAGTATTTTTTGTAATAAAACGACGGTATAATTATGATATTTTATAATAAAAAGACGGTAAAGTCAACAAAACAACCAAATGACAATAAAAATATTTCACCATACAAAAGCCCTACCATTTTGAAAGAAGTGGGGCTAATATACTATTTATTTACAATTTCATTGAACCATTGCTGAGCAAGGTCTTGACCTAAAACTGCCTTTAAATCTTTCAAAGCCGAACTAATCTGTTTTTTCACCTCTTTCTCCCTCATCGATTCACACAAATCTAATAATTTGCTTTTTAAAACCTGCTTATCTTCATCTGAAAGCGACTCTAAACTATTTTGCTTCATCCATTGCTTAGTATTACCACATAATGTTGGAATCTTACTAGCTCCTGCAATTTTTTCAGCAAGAGGTATTTTATTAGCAATTCTACGCTCTTCTTCCTCTTTTCGTTTTGCTTCTTCTAAGAGTTTTTGTTGTTCTTGCAACTTTATATTTTCATTCGCAATACTCTTTAAAGAATCAAAACGAGACAACCTGTCAGGAAAAATACACACGGCACTCTCGACATATTGCAAAACCTCTGACCATTGTTCTGCAGAATATGCATCTTCTGCAAGTTTATATAAACGAGCAAACTCTTCTTCTCTTTCCTTTAGCTCTTTTTCTAATCGTTCTTGTTCTTCTCTCTGTTTGCGTTCAGCTTCTGCTTGCTCACGAACTAAAGCCTCCCTTTCTAACCGTTCCTTCTCTTTTTCTTCTTCGCTTATCGCTGTGAGTTTCACAAAGCCCATCAAATCAAAGTGATTATCCCACACTACTATTTTACGAGATTTAGGCAAAATCTTACCAGCAGTTTTCAAATCTTTTTTATCCGCACGTTTCCTATCCAACTGACCATTTGAATAATCATCAAACTGCCAATCACCTGTAATAGAATGAAAACCTGAGCCGGCAGACATTTTCAAAATACAATAGGAATTATCTGAAGGAATAAGATTTAACAATTTATCTATTGACTCAATTATTAAATATGTTTTATCTGCAGAATAGTTCTCAAAAAAAGCTTTTTCTTTTTCCAAATAATCTTTTGTATGGTTATTTATAACCTTAAACAAATCATTGTTTAATATATCAAACAAATCATTGTTTAATATATCTCTTTTCTTTTGCAGGTATAAATGGTTTTTAATTTTATCAAACTGACTCAATGACAACATTATACTTGCAAAACCACTCTGACTTGGTTTCAAACACTCGTATATAGTGTTAAACCCGTCTTGTTTAAACGTTTTATCAGTATTTCCTCCATGCTTCCAACCACCACACCATAAACCATTGTCATTCCTCAAATTAAATATCTTGGTATTAACAAGAGAGGTACCATCAAATTCTGCATCAGAGATTTTGATGAAACGCATAAACTCGTCTCCATTTACAGAACTACCAAACACCTGTTTTTCATCAAGTTCCTTATCTCGCAAATACTTAAATAAGATGGAACGGATAGCACCCTTCAAAGAACTTCCTGCCAAGATGGGCTTCCCTGTCAACTGGTTCTTTACAAATGCCTTTATATCGTTAGGAGAATCTGCTGGCAAAGGCATCACAAAATCAGAAACTTTCGCTAATTTGGGTTCTGTTATTAAGCTAATGATTCCTTTTTCATTTTTAGAAGCAAATAAAGATGTCAACTGGTCTATATTAACTCCCTCTTTGACAATCTTTTTTAGGTTGAGTTTGTATATTTTTCTTTCATTCACAACAAAATCCACTCCTCTAACCCAATCCTTTTCCGCACCTGCGCCAATAGACAATGGCGTAAGCACTTCTATCTTCAAGTCATATTTCTTATTTATTGTTTCCATAATCTTACAACTTTATAGGAATGAACAATGCTTTACCACAACGCCAAATCGGATGATTAACTTTTGGTTCAAAATCCAAAGTAGGACTTAAATCTACAATCTTCCCCAACGTACAAACACCCGACACATCCTTTTTAAAGACAGATGATGCGGAAAAAGCATAGACTGCATTCTTACGAATTGTATTGTGAGGAGGCGTAGTTATCCAACCACCACGACGCACAAAATCGTATGCAACATTATCATTATCAATCAAATCCGTCAACTCTTCTTTGTCATTCGGAATATAATTAGACAATGCCAATGCAAAATCAGCCTTATCGGGCAGATTTAATTCCACATCTTTTTCCTCATACTCAAAAAATCCGTTACCAACATTTCGATCTGTTCCAATACCTTCCGATTGCAATAACGCCAATGCCTTTTTAATTAAAGAAAGATCACCCTCCGCTATAAAATAGAGTCCGGAATAATCTTTAAAAAAGACTCTATCCATGTAAAAAGGAACCGCATCTTTACTTGCATCTCTTGAAACTGTGACTCTTGGAAAAACCTGAGATGTAATGAAATTTTTATCAAAATCTTTATCAGCAGTCAAAAAGTCACCTTTTATATTATCAACATCAGCACCATCTTTAAACAAAGTTTCCCCATTTAACACCTTCTCAAAATAGTTTTTGTCAAACCATGAAACTTTCTTCACGCTCTTTGCCTTAGCTAAATCTTTGAGAGTTGGTAGAGTTTGTTTCAAAGGCTTTGGAAAGAAGAGCACAGCATCACTTGCCTCATCCTTTTGATAAAACGGGAAAAGGCTGCTGATAACACACCCCAAGTCACCCTCAGGCGGTATAGACTCCCCTAACTTAGCCAAACACGAAGTAAGAGCCGCATACATGGTGTCAGAAGCAATTGTTTTCAAACTGACACTATAATCGTCTCTTGCATCACCAATGTGCAACGGCGAGGTGAAATGAAGTTTGTATATTGTAAATTTACGTTTTGCCATATTCAAACTATTTACCTTCTACCATTTTCCATTCTGTGGTTTCATCTGCGTGCGAATACTTCAACTCGCCAAACTTGATTTGACCATAACCACGAGAACCACTACCTCCTAAATAATCGTTTTCAAGAGCGTTGATACCTTTTTGTAATAGGTCTAACAAATCTTTCTCTTTGTCTTTGTCATCATCCCATACATTGACAACAAACTCTACATCAAAAGTAACACCTGCAGGAATACGTTCCATTTGACGAGGATGTTCAGCTGTACCTTTCACTCTATCTATCACATTCTCCCACTTACCCTCAGTGTAAGGCATATCCAAATTGTCACACGCTCTCAATTCTTCTGCCGATTTTGTCTGCAACATTGCATCACGAACAATTAATTTAGAAGGAACTCCCTTTATAACCACTTCTCCATTTTTTCTCTTCTCTGTTGCTCCAAACAAATTGTTCACCTCAACATTATTACCGACCTCTGTTGAACCAGCTATTTGCTCCAACAAACAACGCATCTTTCCTTTCAACGAACTTCCAGGAATATAAGGTTGGTTATCCTTTGTCGCAATCTTGATAACTGGATTATCAATACCACCAATTTCAACATTGTCACTGCTACCACCAATATGTAAACCCGTCAATAATTCTATAGTGGTATTTATCTTTATTTTCTTTATTAACTTCTCCATTTCTCTTCTAATTAATTAGTTATCACTCAATTTACTTTCTTCTGCCGCTTTATGATAAGCAACGATAGCTTCAAATACCTTAATAAAGTTTTTAAAATGAGCTTCGTTACTTACGTTATCTATAGCATTGGAAATAACCTTATAAAAGTCATTAATCTTTGCTTTAGAATCTTTAGCACGACCTACGGCATAAGCCAATTTTGGTTTAAGAAGGACAAAATCCGTTTCATCATAACCTGACATCTGTTGTCTTTTTACTTCTCCAAAAAACTTACGTAATTGGCTTGTTGTCAACTTTGCTCTATCAACTACTTCTTTTCCCTTTTTTTCATCAAATTTCATCTCATTTTCTCCCAAATACGCACCAAAACGTTTTGCAAAATCTACGGTTCTTTGAGTTACCTTTTCAGTAATCTCAGTCTGCGGAATTAAATCATTTCTATCCCATGCCATAACTTAACTATTTATTTTGTTCTACATTATTTTCTTTTAACTCTAATTCTGCCCAACGGGCTGCTACTGCCATCAACTCATATTTACGAGTATCCAACAATTCTTTATCTCTCAAATTCTTGCAAAAATCATATACACACTTATTCTTTTTATGACTTTCCATATAGCGAGACAAATAATATGAAGTGTGCCACAAATAACTCATATTCTTTCTTTCTCCTCGTTTTTCTTTCTCTTTATTATCTTTTATCATCAATGCATATGTTTTAATCTTATGCAAGATACCTTTTGAAAGATTTTCATTTTTTATTAGATCTACAAAATCTTTCTTATATCTCTCCACATCTCCAAAGTCATCTTTCCATGAAATTGTCTCGCCAAACATATTGAAAGCATTCTTCGATTCGCTATTACTTTTGGCATTATGCTCTGCCTCTCCTGCTAACTCTGCGGCTTTTGCTATAGGGAATTTATCCCCAACTATTGCAATACCTCCGGAAATCGATATATCTTCTCGTCCTACAAACTTTGCGAAGTCCTTACGAATATCAGCCGCAAATTCTACGAGCTTGTTCCAACGTCCTACAGCAAATACATCATCACCACCAGAATATAAAATGTTTACATCATCCTTGTACTTCTCACGTATAGTATTCAGATAACCACTAAAAAAGTAATCTAACATAAACGAGAGCGTTGAATATGCTGAGAAACTTTTATCCTTATCAGGAAGTCCTTTGATAAATATCGAACCAAGATTATCAACATCCATACGCAAAACGCCCAAATAACTTCCGTCCGCCAACTCTTCAAAAGTTTTATCTCTACCATCTTTCTGCGCTTGCTTATTACCTCCATAGAACTGAAAACCATAACTGCAACCATTGCCTTTTAGCGGAGCTGCAAGAAAATCTGTGTTATTAATTCGTTTCACTCTACAAGTGTCTGCAGAAGTAATTCTTCTGAAATCAGCATCTGCGTCTGTAAGTTCTAATTGATCAAACAAATAATTATGAATACCGGCACTATGAATGTCTATCTTCACTCTGTTCTTCATATACTTATTTGAATCGTCAGAACGGTACGTAACAATATAATCTGCATCTTTCAGCGTCTTACCTAAATCTGCTTGTTCTTTGACTTTCTTTAAAACATAAGTTCTTTCTTCTTCTTTTTCTTTAGGGTTAATAGCTACACATTTGTCCGATTCAATACCTGTAACTGCACAAACCTTTACATTTCCACCTACTTCTTGCACATTAAAAAAGTCTTCATACTTATTCAAAAGTACATTCTTAAACTTCTGATTCTTCTGTGATGTCAGTTTCTCTGCAAGTGCTTTCCATAACAAACCAATCTCTTGACTCTTCTGATTCTCAAAGTCAATTCCACTTCCACCTACATTGTATGCAAACGGAACATAGTCCATATTCACCACAAGCTGACCATGATGTTGCTCCCAAAGTTCTTGTTCTATACTTCCTTTCAACCCCTTAATAGCAGATTTAACTTTCTCTGTATTAGGTAACAACATATAAAACTTACCTCCTGAAGAATATACCACATGACCAAGCGTCGCCTTAATGTCCGGATGTTGGATAATTCTCTGAATTATAGAGTCAATCAACAACTGCAAATAGAATGAACGACCTTTCAAACTAACTGCCGCCTTACGTGACGCAATGTTATAGATGAACTTCTGGATACCGGACAAATCACCACCTAACAACAACACCGGCTGGACTCCATCTTTTAAAGTCAAACGCTGATTTTGATATATAAAACCATCTTTATGCTCTTCTTTGTAAAGATACAAACAATCTGCAAACGCAGCTGTTGTCTTTAGATGGTCAAACAGACTCACATTCGACATATCTGTTGTATTGGACGGAATACACCATGTATATTTCTTCAACAGATTCAATAAACTTTCAGCAAAGCCTTCAAAGGTGTCTGTAGGCAATTTCCCAAACTCATCTTTAAACATCCCCCATAGTTTCGCATACTTTTCTTGCGAAATGCCATCTTGCGGACTATTTACATCATTCGGAAAAAATCCGTCTTCTTCTATTGACAACGAACGCAGCCCAAATGCAGACTTACCCTTTCCTTCATTAATACCATTAAACACTGAATAAAGCGGTATCTGCTTATAACGATTCTTCCCCCAGTTAATCTTTTCGTTAGCACAACTTTCCTCTTCCAATTTTTCTCTTCTATCAACACCAGCACTCCACCAGTCAGCAAGAGAAATCAAAGCTTGCAATTCCGTACTTGGCTTATGGTGGAATGATGCCAACTGAAAAATCGTATCCTGATTATTTTCTCCATCAAACAAGTTCTGAGAAAAGTCCGGAATCTTCTTTAGTATCGCTTCTATTTCCGTCAAAAACTGAAGCGTCCATACTGTATGCTGATATCCAAACCGCCCCTCATTATCCAATGGACAAATGAGATCTGCCATATTTTTTACAGGTTCTGACAAATCGTTTCTTTTATCAGAATAGGGGTTATCCGCCCTCTGATAAAACTTACCGATATCATGCAACAGCGCCGCTAAATAAATATGTTCTCTAATTTTATCTTCCATATTTTATATCATTTTTTTACATTTCTCTTCATCATTTTCACCATTCCCATGCCGAGGCTGGTACCCTTTCCCAGTCCGCAGAAGTCGGGTAAGGAGACGTTGGTCTTGAATTCCACGTCGAAACTCATCATCTTGACACCTTTGTAGAGTTCCATACGGGGTTCCTCCATTTTCAAAATCTCACAAGTAATGTCTCGTTCAAGGCGTATGCCCAGACCTTTGCACATTGAGAGTATATTGCCCACCAAAATCCGCTGCAGGAACTCTGCCCGCGCAGCCAACCCTTCTAATTGTAAAAACTCATTGTAATTGTTAGAGTTAAAAGGTAACCATTTACGCAGGGTGTAACGGAAAGTGTCGTCCCACGCCTGCACTAAAATTTGCTTGGCATCTACACTGTCTATCTCAAAACGCTCTGGTTCTCGGTTGCCTATCTGCAAGTCGAAGTCGCACGA
>Ga0233362_1000156_pt1 | contig 14435 bp, 14 predicted proteins | sample ElkDunMinimDraft_22_FD_180674 | JGI IMG/M metagenome (GOLD analysis project Ga0233362, IMG submission 180674) | Fecal eukaryotic communites from dung pellets of Tule Elk in California, USA - Elk Dung C1 | ecosystem: Host-associated > Mammals > Digestive system > Large intestine > Fecal | place... | reverse complement strand
TGTGGGTGGCTTTGTCGTTGTTAAAAATGCTATGACGATAAACAGATATTGCTATTATCTTCTGAATTTGTGTAAAAAAGAGTATTTTTGCAAAAAAAAAAACGATGTATAGAAACGATAATAGAACTGTAGTTACGTTAGATGCCGGCGGAACTTTTTTTCGCTTTACTGCTATTCAAGGGAATAAGCCTGTAAGTCAAACTGTTGAATATCCTTCGGAAGCTAAAAATTTGGAGAAATGTCTTCAAAATTTGCTGAAAGGTTTTGAGGATGTTTTTGCACAATTGCCAGAAAAACCTACCGCAATTAGTTTTGCATTCCCGGGTCCTGCCGATTATCCGAACGGGATTTTCCCTACCCGACTTACCAATTTTCCCGCTTTTGCCGACGGAATTGCCCTCGGCCCTCTCCTCAAAGAAAAATTCAATCTTCCTGTCTTCATCAATAACGATGCCGATTTGTTTACTTACGGCGAGGCGTTAGCCGGTGCACTACCCGATATAAATCGAAAATTGGCAGAAACTGGTAGCCCGAAACAATATAAAAATTTAATCGGATTTATCTTAGGAACAGGTTTTGGCTTCGGACTGACTACCAATAACAATATGTACATAGGCGATAATTGTTGCTCCGAAATGTATTGTCTTCCCCATAAAACAGAACCTGAACTTATTGTTGAAGAGGGAGTTTCGCAAAGAGCAATTTTGAATCACTATAAAAAGCACGCCAACGATACTAACGCTCAGGATTATACCGACTCGTACGACATTTATCGCATTGCTGATGGTACACTTGCTGGCGACCAAGTCGCTGCAAAGCAGGCATTTGCAACTTTTGGCGAAATTGCTGGTTATGCCATTGCCCACGCAGCTTGTATGCTTGATGGTATTATCGTACTCGGCGGAGGCGTTTCCAAAGGAAGCAAGTTTTATATGCCTGCCCTTCTGAAAGAGCTCCGCTCAACCGTTTCTACACGCTCCGGAATTACTCTTCCCAAAGTTCCTTCATACGTCTATAATTTAGATGATGAAACAGAGTTTCAGCAATTTGCAAAAGGTGATGTGAGAGAATTTACTATTCCTGGAACTGCAAAAAAAGTGTACTGCGACTCCCAAAAACGATTGGGAATAACAGTTTCTCATTTGGGAACTTCTGTGGCAACCTCTATCGGAGCTTATAGTTTTGCTTTGCATTCTATTGATAATCAGTAATTTGTTGAAATTATTATTTTTTTAATCTTTTTAAGTGTTTAATAGAAAGAATTTTGTATTTTTGCAGCCCCTTAAAAAGTAGTATTAATTAAAAAAGAAAGAGGTATTTTTTATGATCGTTGTTTCCGTAAAAGAGGGCGAAACTATTGAAAGAGCTCTAAAGAAATTAAAAAGAAAATTTGAGAAAACTGGTGTTGTTAAAGAGATGAGAAATCGTCAAAAATTCACAAAACCTAGCGTTATCAAAAGGGAACAAAGATTGAAAGCTATTTATGTTCAGCAACTTAGATCTAAAGAAGCTGATAAATAAAAAGCCTATCAAAAAAAAGCGACAGACAATTTTTCTGTCGCTTTTTTTTATATATTTGCCAACATAAATATTAGATGGCAATGACAGATCGGCTAACCCCATATCTTGCTTACCTTCGCTACGAGAAACGCTCTTCTGAACACACGGTTGTTTCTTACCAAAATGATATTATACAATTTGCTGATTTTCTGCAAGATATAAATTCTTCCGTTGATTTATTAGCCGTAACTCCAGACAAAATTCGTGCGTGGGTCATTCATCTTGCAGAGGTGGAGATTACCTCACGCTCTATCAATCGAAAATTAAGTGCGCTTCGCTCGTTTTATCATTACCATACACGCATAGGTAATATTTCGAACTCTCCAATGGACACAATTTCCGCACCTAAACTTTCGAAACGGCTGCCCTGCTTTTTGGAGGAAAATGAAACGGAAACACTTTTCGGCCCCGACCTCTTTAGTGATACCTATCAAGGTTGGCGCGACCGAACAATTATCGAACTATTTTATGCAACTGGAATCCGTATTTCTGAACTTATAAATCTCACTTTTGATAAAGTTAATCTTTACGATAACACCATAAAAGTATTAGGAAAAAGGAACAAAGAGCGTGAAATTCCCTTCGGAAATACCTTCAAAAATTGTTACCAATCCTATGTTAATTTTTATGATGAAAAGTTTAACGGACATACAAAAAGTAGTTATATCTTTGTAACAGATAAGGCAAACAAAGTTTATCCAAAATTTGTTTACTCAATCGTACGAAAATATTTAGATATGGTAACTGCAATTGACAAACGAAGTCCGCACGTTTTAAGGCATACGTTTGCCACACATTTGCTCAATCGAGGTGCAGATATAAATGCCATTAAGGAGATTTTAGGGCATAGCAGTTTATCCGCAACACAAGTCTATACTCATAATTCTATAGAAAAATTGAAATCTATTTATCAAACCGCTCATCCCAGAGCATAAACAAAGGAGGTCTTATGAACGTTAATATCAGTGCATTACATTTCAAAGCTGATCAAAAACTAGAAGTTTTCATTACAGAAAAAGTTGAAAAATTGTCCAAAATCCACGACGGGATTATTGGTGCAGATGTAACTCTTAAACTCGAAAATGGTGACCGTCCCGAGAACAAAACAGTGGAAATTAGAGTTAAAATTCGTGGTAATGATGCAATGGCAAGCAAAACAGCCAAAACCTTTGAAGAGGGTGCCGACGATTGTATTGATGCACTCAAGAAGCAACTTCAAAAAGTAAAAGACAAGGAACGCGGCAAATAGTAAATTATGCCTATTGTATTTCAACATCATAAAAACTCTTCGGTTTCTTTTGCTTTATGGCAAATCACGGAAACTGAAGAGTTTTTTCGTTCCTATCTACAACTCACCCAACAAGATTTAGTCCGAATTGCTGCTTGCAAATTAGAGCACAAACGGTTGGAAAAGTGGGCGTGTCGTGCTATTGTGGCAGAACTTACCCAAAATCCAATAGTTTGTGTAGAGTACGATGGTAATGGTAAACCTTACATCAATAACCAGCAGATCTCTTTTTCTCACTCTCACGGAATGGCTGCCGTGGCAATCTCTCCGAAACCTATCGGAATTGATATTGAAAAAAATACCGATAGATTTCTTCAACTTTACCCTAAATTTTTAAATGATGAAGAGGTGCTTAGAATTGGAAAAAATCATGATATTGAGAAATTATGCTTCTATTGGTGCGCTAAAGAGGCTATGTATAAACTTTCACCTCCAAATCCGTACAACTTGCGTAAAAATATCCAAATAGTTACCGAAAATAGTGGATTTATTATCGATAATGATGTAAAAAAAAAGATGATGATTGAAAGATATTCTTTTCAAAATTATCAAATTGCATTGGCAAAATGGCCACAATGATAAAATTATGGAAAGATTTTATTTTTTTTAATCGAAATGCCTCTTATTTTAGAATAATAACTATTTTTGCACCCTTAAATTTATAACGATGTTTAATGTTCCTATTTTGCTGATTATTTATAATCGCACTGAAGAGACACACAACCTTTTCCAAATTGTCAGAAAAATTGCACCCTCTCAGTTATATGTGGCTGCAGATGGTCCAAATAATAATTATTGGGATGATTATAGAAAATGTCTCCGTACCCGTTGTGTTATAAAACCAGAATGGAAATGTGAACAACACAACCTCTTTTGTGATGAGCATCTTGGGAAAACCCAAATGACTTACCAAGCTATCAATTGGTTTTTTGAAAATGTATCGGAGGGAATTATCCTTTTTGATGATACCTTACCTCATCCTGACTTTTTCTATTTCTGTGAACAACTTTTAGAAAAATATCGAGATAATGAAGATGTAATGCACATTGCTGGTAGCAATTTTCTCAAAAAGCATATTGACAAGAAAAATTCTTACTATTTTTCAGCGTACTCTTACCTTTGGGGATTTGCCACTTGGAAAAGAGCGTGGGAAAGTTTCGACCTATCTATGCAAAATACAAGTGAAGAGGAATTTACAGCTAATGTCAGCCTTTACATTAAGAAAAAAAAGGTGAAGAAAAGATGGATTAGAATCTTTAACATTTTAAAGAAACATAACCTTGATTATTGGGAATTTCAGTACAATTTTCATATATGGAAAAAATCTGGATTTTGTATCACACCCAACAATAATCTTATAAAAAATGTCGGTTTTAGTAATGGGAAACGCAAAATCAGAAGATTGATGCGTGGAACAAAACCTATTCTGCCACTAACACACCCCGAAGGCATTCGTTTGAATCGAGAAGCAGACAAAAAAGCATACCGAAAAGTGTATAAACGCGCTACTTTCAGACTCTTTAAAAATGCAATTTTCAATGCAATCGGTATCAAACCTAAAATATAATTGATATTTCTATGATTTTGAACTTTGGTATTGTAAAATTTCATAATTTTGCAATCTCTGAAATTCAAAAGTAAAATATTGGTTTTCAAGATATTAAAAGATAAACAACATATTAAAACATACCAATCTTATGCGTCCAGATTTTAGCAAAATAGATTTTAAAACCACACCTAAAGTAGATCAAGACTTTAAAGAGTGGGCAAAACAAAATGATATTGATGCGGAATGGCTTACTGCTGAGCAAATTCCTGTGAAATCGGTTTATGGTAAAGAAGACTTGGAAGGAATGGAACATTTAAATTATGCAGCCGGACTTCCTCCATTCTTACGCGGGCCATACTCTACAATGTATGTTAACAAACCTTGGACAATTCGCCAATACGCAGGTTTCTCAACCGCTGAAGAATCTAATGCGTTCTATCGCCGTAACCTCGCGGCAGGTCAGAAAGGTTTGTCTATTGCGTTTGACTTGGCAACACACCGCGGTTATGACTCAGACCACGAACGTGTAGTGGGTGATGTCGGTAAAGCTGGTGTAGCTGTTGACTCCATTATGGATATGAAGATTCTCTTCGACCAAATTCCATTGGATCAGATGTCCGTTTCAATGACTATGAATGGTGCAGTTCTTCCAATCTTGGCATTCTATATTCTTGCTGCAGAAGAGCAAGGTGTGCCAATGGAAAAATTGACAGGTACTATTCAAAACGATATTTTGAAGGAGTTTATGGTAAGAAATACCTATATCTATCCACCACTTCCTTCAATGAAGATTATTGCAGATATTTTTGAGTTTACCTCTAAGAATATGCCAAAATTCAACTCTATTTCAATTTCGGGTTACCACATGCAAGAAGCGGGTGCAACTTGTGATATTGAGTTGGCATACACGTTGGCAGATGGTTTGGAATACCTTCGCGCTGGTGTTAATGCAGGTATGAATATTGATGATTTTGCTCCACGCCTCTCTTTCTTCTGGGCTGTAGGAATGAATCACTTTATGGAAATTGCAAAGATGCGCGCAGCTCGTATGTTGTGGGCAAAGATTGTAAAACAATTCAATCCACAAAATCCAAAATCTTTGGCTCTTCGTACACACTGCCAAACTTCTGGTTGGTCACTTACCGAACAAGACCCATTCAACAACGTAACCAGAACTTGTATTGAAGCAATGGGAGCGGCTTTGGGACACACCCAATCTCTCCATACCAACGCTTTGGATGAAGCCATTGCTTTGCCAACAGACTTCTCTGCACGTATTGCTCGTAATACTCAAATCTATATCCAAGAGGAAACTAAGGTTTGTAAAGAGGTGGATCCTTGGGCAGGTTCTTACTATATCGAAACCCTTACACACTTGATTGCTCACAGAGCTTGGCAACATATTCAAGAAATTGAATCTTTGGGTGGAATGGCAAAAGCTATCGAAACAGGTATTCCAAAGATGAGAATTGAAGAGGCTGCTGCTCGTAAACAAGCAAAAATCGACTCTGGAATGGAGCACATCGTAGGTGTAAACCAATACAGATTGGAAAAAGAGGACCCAATCGAAACTTTGGAAGTAGATAATACCGCAGTACGCGAAGCCCAAATCAAACGTTTGGCACAACTAAAAGCAGAAAGAAATAACGATGAGGTTAAAGTTGCTTTAGATGCTATTACCCGTTGCGCAGAAACCGGTGAAGGCAACTTATTGGCACTCTCTCTCGAAGCTGCTCGTAAACGTGCTTCTTTGGGTGAAATCTCTATGGCTATGGAGAAAGTTTTTGGTCGTTATAAAGCAAAAATTAATTTGATTACAGGCGTGTATAGTTCAGAACAAAAAGATAACGATAGCTTCAAAAAAGCTTGCGAAATGGCAGACCAATTTGCTAAAGCAGAAGGTCGTCGCCCTCGTATTATGATTGCAAAAATGGGACAAGATGGTCACGACCGTGGCGCAAAAGTTGTTTCTACAGGCTATGCCGATATCGGTTTCGACGTGGATATGGGACCTCTCTTCCAAACCCCAGAAGAAGCTGCAAAACAAGCAGTAGAAAACGATGTTCACGTATTGGGCGTTTCCTCTTTAGCAGCAGGTCATAAAACCCTTGTGCCTCAAGTAATTGCTGAACTTAAGAAATTAGGTCGCGAAGATATTATCGTAATTGTAGGTGGTGTAATTCCTCCTCAAGATTATGATTTCTTATATCAAGCTGGCGCTGCCGCAATCTTCGGACCTGGTTCCGTAATTAGCTCTTGCGCAATCAAAATCTTAGAAATTTTAATGGAAGAATAATTATCCCTTATATTATTCCCAATATCAATACAAGGCTGTCCAGCTCTCTCTCGGACAGCCTTTTGTTTCTCAATAAACTTCTTATTTATACATTAAGACGCTAATTTACATAGCTATTATAAAACAATATGCCACTAATGCAACGTTCTAGAAAAAAATGTGTTTCTACTATTATTCATCATGATAAATATAAACAAACAAGTAATAATATGAAGAAAATTTTTATTTTAGCAATCGCTCTAATTTCAATTTTGAGTCTCTCTGCTCAAAAAACATCTTACCCCAATGGTACTGAACTTTCAAAAAAACCACACAAATTATTTGAGTTTTCAACTATGAATAGCTCAAAAGATGTACAACTTCTTCCTTACCGTTTGACAGGTCGTGTCTCTTCTGATGGTTTTGAAGAGAAACTTTTCCATTATGATGGCTACGGAAGAACAATTGCAATACACGAAAGCAATGATTTGGGAGAAGAGGTAATCGATTCCGTAACTTACGATGCTGCAGGTAATGCTATTAGAGTTGATGGTTGGCAAAAAATTAATTTTGAATGGACTCATGTTTATTATGTATGCTATGAATACAATGATAATCATCAAATAACACAACGTACAAACTTTAATGGCTATGGTGCTGATGATACTTTTGAACAAGGTGGCGTATATGACTATCATTATTCAGATGGAAAACTCGTTTCTCATGAGATGTACTTTGGAAATTATGGTACTCTTGGTGAAGAATGCTACTACTCTTATAATAATTTAGGACAACTTATAGAAGAGGTATATTTGCAAGGTTTCAGCACTCTAGATTCATCAATTAAAATTGTTTATTCCTATAATGATGCTGGAAAATTAGCAAATCGTCACTTATATTATTATAGTGGTTATTCTTGGGATCTTGCAGAGTCTGATGAATATCTTTATGATGAAAATGGAAATTGTATAGATCATAGTATCCGTAACGAATATGGTTCCTATATTGATAGAAGATTATATGAATATAATACAGAAATTTCTGTAAATCAAATTCATACCCCATATAATGTTCCTGAAATCTATCTCCCAGAAAACTTGTCTGATGTAAACCAACGTACTATTGAACATTGGTACACTCTGGATGCAGATTATATACTTCAATATATTTGCGATTTTGAATATATGTATAATCATACGCCTGTTGGAATTTCAGAAAATGAATCAGTTAACACAATGACAGTTTTTCCTAATCCAGCACAAGGTAGTTTAAATGTTATTATTTCGGATAACCAAGTTGCAGACGTTGCTTACATTTACGATTTTCAAGGAAAAGTTTGTATGCAGTTTGCAATGAATTCTGGAGAAAACAACATAGATTTATCAGAGCTATCTACAGGCATTTATCTCTTAAAAGTGGTAATGGAAAATGGAACACAATGTAGCCAAAAGTTCATAAAACAATAAATATAGAATAGAAGAGATTATGGCATGGTCCTCCAAGAGAAAAATCTTTTGGAGGACTTTTTTTATCCTTTTGCAAGCCTATTGTGAGGTAGTATTCCCAAATAATTTTCATCAAACGACATAATTTACCCTATGAAAAAATATGTCAGAATAATTTTTGGCACGATTATTGCTAAAATTTGCATTGTTACAATAAAAATTTAAAATTATGAAAGAAAATGCCTCTCTAATTGAAAAAACACTGCAGATGGATTCCCATTTACGGCAGTATGCTGTTTCGCTCACGATGAATCTTGACGATGCAGAAGACCTACTTCAAGACACCTATTTAAAGGTGATGCAAAACGAAAATTCGTATAAAGAAGACACCAACCTGAAAGCATGGGTAATTACCATTATGAAAAACACCTTTATCAATAATTACCGGAGAAAACAGCGTTCAAAAGTATTCATTGACCAATCTGAAGACTTGTACTATCTCTCCAATTCTGTTTCTTCCAACGAAGATAATGCAGATATGCATCTTTATTACACTGAAATCAATAAGAAGATTCAAGAGAAAAAAGAAGAACAAAAGAAACCTTTCGAAATGTTTATTGATGGTTATAAATACCAAGAAATTGCTGACGAGATGAATATCTCCATCGGAACTGTAAAAAGTCGTATATTTTTTATGCGCAAGCGTTTAATGGAAGAGTTGAATGACTACGTATCTTCTGCACGAGTTTCATAGAATTAGAAGGTTTCACAATATAAAACGATTAGAAGATGGTGGGGTTCCAATTTTTGAATCCCACTATTTTTTTATTTCTACCCACAGTTTCAACATTTAGAAGTTTTATTTTGACATCTATTCCCCAATAGAATCCACCCAATTTCCCCGTAATTGTCATTACACGATGGCAAGGAATTAGAAAGAGAATTGGGTTTCTACCCACCGCAGAGCCTACTGCACGATAAGCTCGATTTTTTCCCACTAATTCGGCAATATTGCGGTAAGTTGTTATTTTTCCGAGCGGTATTTGAAGCAAAGCATTCCAAACCTTCAATTGAAAATCTGTTCCTTTCAGATGCAATGCAATAGGCTTTACGTACTCCCAATCTTTAGTAAGAAATTCTACAAATTGTAATTGTCTATTATGGATTTTAGGAAGCAAGGCAGCATTAGGAAATCGATGTGATAACTCTATCAAAAGTTCTTTTTTAGATTTATAAACCCCAACAAAACAGATTCCTTTTTGTGTATTGGCAATAAAAAATCTGCCTAAGGGTGTTTTTTGTACTGAATAAAAAATTGTCAATTTTTTTTTGGAATCATCTGCTGTAAAAGGAATTATTTTAACCCAATCATTATGAGTTCTACCAGCATTATATTTTAACTGACATTTCATAAAATCTCCGTAAAAAAAATTAATGAAGCAAAGATAAAACATTTTGCAACATACCCCTTTGATATTTGGATTAAAATTGATATTTTTGCAAAAAAAACGAATGCGATTGGGAAAATTGTTTCCAAATGGTTTTAATAAGTCTCATCTGAGATGGAAACTTATTGATACGTATATCATTAAGAAGTTTCTATTCTCATTCTTTTTTGCCATTTCGCTACTCATGACCATTATAGTAGTATTTGATTTTTCGGAGAACATTCAACGTTTTCTTGACAATGGTCTCTCTATAAAATTAATCCTAACAGGATATTATCTTAATTTCATTCCATACTTTATCAACCTTTTTATTCCTCTTTTTGCATTTATCAGTACTATTTGGTTTACCTCACGTTTATCGAACAACAATGAGATAATCAGCATTTTAAATGGAGGAATAAGTTTTTATAGAATGATGTTACCCTATGTTGTAGGAGCAATCATCATTGCTTTTCTTTCCATTTTAATGTCTAATACGCTTGTTCCGAAAACCAATGCCAACTTAGATGCCTTTAAGCGCGAATATATGGGCAAACGAGTAATTCCAAGTACAAGCATACACATTCGCAATAGTGCCAACTCCTATATTTTTGTAGATCGATGGAACAAGGAGTTGAAACAAGGGTACCTATTTACTTACGAAGAGTTAGGGTTATCCTCATTCAAGAAACGTATTACTGCCCAGAATATCCATTACGATAATGAACAGCATCGTTGGGTTTTACACAACTACAGAATCCGCACCATACGTGCAGGCGAGGAGATTTTTACCACAGGTGAGATTATGGATACTGTTTTCAATATCAAGCCTCTTGACTTAAATCAAGATGAACATTATAGCGAACAGATGACTTACCGCGAACTAGTACAATATATTCGCACGGAGAAAGAGCGGGGAACGGGTTTGGCCAAATACTATATTATAGAGAAACATCGGCGTTTGGCGAATGCTTTCGGCACACTTATTCTTACCCTATTAGGATTAGGCGTTGCGGCAGAAAAATCGCGGCGCGGCGTTGGAGTTCACATCTTTTTCGGGTTGGCATTAGCCTTTACATTTATCTTTTTCCAACAAATTTCCAACGTTTTTTCAGTTTCTGGTTCCATTCCTCCTGGATTAGGGCCTTGGATTCCCAACATTATATTTACATTTATATGCTTTTTCATTTTAAGAAATACCACCAAATAACATTATGAAACAAAACATCACCCTTATTAGCGATTGGCGAATTAAAGACCCTTATTTGTCTCTTTTCAAGAATCAATTAAACCAAGAAATTCCTGACAATCTGACGTATGATATTTCGCATGGGATTGCTTTTGGCATGATATCTCAAGCCGCTTTCATCTTAAAAAACTCCTATTCACAATTCCCTGAAAAAAGTATCCATATTATATTAGTTGCCAATTCGTTCAACTCAGCAAAAACTCCTATTTTAGTAGAATATGACAATCACTATTTTTTAGGTGAAGACACAGGAATTTTCTCTTTAATTGTAAAAAATGCCCCCTATAAGGCTTATAAATTTCGATTTTTACCCAAAGAGAAAGATTTTCTCAGCAACCTTATTTTGATGGCAAAATGGGCTAGTAATGAAGACCTTAACAATAATGTTGTTGAATATAATGAGATGAAAATTCAACATAGTGAAGAGTACTCATACTACAAATCTGACCATACCATTTCAGGCAAAATTGTCTATATTGATGCATACCACAATGCTATCACCAACATTCCGGCAGATATTTTTCGGGATTTGACCAAAAACAAAACCTTTAAAGCTACTATTGGAGAGTTTGACCAAATTGTGGTACATCGATTTCACGAATATTACAATGCCCAAGAGCCAGAGATCTATTTGATTGCCAACAGAATGGGCTACATAGAAATAACGATGTATAATGGCAATGTTTCCATCTTGGCAAACCTACAACTTAATGATAAAATTAATATCACGATAAATTGATAAAACTCAGAATATGAATAAATTAACAGCAATTTCCCCTATTGACGGCAGATATTACAATCAGTTATCTGCATTATCAGAATATTTTTCAGAATACGCATACATTCGTGCTCGTGTTTTGGTTGAAGTTGAATATTTTATTGCATTGTGTGAGATTCCACTTCCACAGCTCAACGACTTTCCAACTGACAAAATTTCCGATTTAAAAAAACTATATCTCAATTTTTCGGAAGAGGACGCCACACGGATTAAGGATATTGAAAAGATTACCAATCACGATGTGAAGGCTGTTGAATACTTTTTAAAAGAGAAATTTGACCTTCTTTCGTTAAGTAATTGGAAAGAATTTATCCATTTTGGATTAACCTCTCAAGACATCAACAACACCTCTATTCCCTACTTGATGCACAAGTTCAACGAAGATATTTTGCTTCCGAAATTAGCTGAAATTCAGGAGAAAATATTAGCGAACGCGAAGAGTTGGGCATACATTCCATTGTTGGCGCGCACACACGGACAACCAGCGTCACCTACCTCAATGGGAAAAGAATGGTACGTATTTTACGAAAGAATTGCCAACCAAATAGAGCTATTGAAAGAGATACCTTTTTGCGGAAAATTTGGTGGAGCAACAGGTAACTTCAATGCACACCACATTGCCTATCCAGAAATTGATTGGGTTGATTTTGCCAATCGATTCTTAGAAAAATCCTTAAATTTGAAACGTCTTCAAACCACAACTCAAATTGAGCACTATGACAATATGTCAGCCTATTTTGATGCAGTTAAAAGAATCAACAATATTTTGATGGATTGTGATAGAGATATTTGGACCTATATTTCGATGGAATATTTCAAGCAGAAAGTAAATCCTAATGAAGTAGGTTCTTCAGCTATGCCACACAAAGTGAATCCAATTGATTTTGAGAACTCTGAAGGTAACATCTGCGTTGCCAATGCATTGTTTGAAGGGTTATCGGCAAAACTGCCAATTTCTCGTTTACAACGCGACTTAACTGATAGTACAGTTATCCGTAACGTTGGTGTTCCATTGGCACATAGCATGATTGCTTACAACTCTTTCCTTCGTGGACTTGGCAAGTTATTGCTCAACGAAGAAGCGATTCACAACGATTTAGAGCGCAATTGGGCAGTAGTTGCAGAAGCGATACAAACCGTACTTCGTCGCGAAGGTTATCCGCAACCATACGAAGCACTCAAAAACTTGACTCGGGGAAAATCGCACATTGACCAAACGCTCATTGCACAATTTATAGATTCGCTTGAGATTACAGACGCATTGAAAGCAAAACTTAAAGAGATTACCCCACACAACTACTTAGGCATTCTTCCTAAAGAGATTGCATAAAGGCAGTAAAGATAGAAATTACGGGCGGAGCAGAGAATCTAACATTACGACTAATGCTTCGCCTTTTATATTTTCGGCAATTATGGTTCCTTCTGGATCGAGCAGAAGATTATAAGGAATACCTTTTAGATGGAACGGAATCTTCTCGCACAGCGGAGAATTTTCCCCTTTAAGGTCATTCACATTGGTCCAACTCATATTTAGCCGCTGCAACATTGAGAGCCACAACTCTTTATCTGTATCGACAGAAATTCCATATATTCTGAAATTATAAGCAGAATAGTTGTCATATAGTTTTTGATAGCACGCAAGTTCATATTCCACAGCGTCGGAATGAGCACTCCATAAATTGAGTAAGAGATAATTTCCGCGCAACGCCCTTGTAGAGTAAAACTGACCTATAGTATCAGGAAGTGAAATATTTTCCAATTTTTTACCGACTTTCACCTTCTCTAACAGTGATTTGTCGTGTTGAAACTGTTGAATTTTATCATCAATTTTATTGATAAAAGGATGATCTTGTACAGATTCATCGAGAAGTGTAATATAATTAGAACAAAATTCAGAATCTATATATTCTTTTATAAACCAACAACTTACAATACTTTTATTATACTTTTTCACTCTTTGCAACAACAAATCGTTATATTTTTCCACACTATCTTGGCGTGCTTTTTCGCGTTCGACAGCGGTAATTGTATGATTTTTTTCTAACGAATCTAGAGCTGCTTCCCTTTGATAAAAAAGTTGCATATATTCGTTACATAGCCATTGAGATGGAGAACCCATAACTATATTATCGCGAGAATTGCAAGCGAGCAACACCTCCATAACAATATTGTCCGCATCTACAAATAAGGGAATTGCTTTTCCGTTCCATTCCACTTGGAAGAGTTTCGTTTGAGAAATTGTATCAGCAAAGGTAAAAGTTCCATCAGGTGTCACACGACAAGAGTCTGATATACAGAAATTTCCTACACTATCCAACGTTTTAAGATATACCCAAGGAGAAAAAGGTACCATATTAGAAGAATCGGTTTGACAAATTTCCACAACTCCTTTTATTGTATAGGTAAACTCTTTTTTATTACCACAACTTGTTAAAAGAATCGTGATTAGTAAGAGTAGGTAATTAATTTTCATCAAATGATATTTCATCAATAAATTCACTAAAATTGATAAACTGAGACCTTTAGCATGTGTTTTTGTTTTAAAACTTGCAAAAATACAAAATCTATTTGAAAGTTCTATAAATAGGGCAATAAAAAAGGGGACGCAGACGCATCCCCTTAAGTATATTGATAATTCAGAAATTATCTCTTTACAAATCTCTTTGTTACCATTCCTTCAGCAGCATTGATACGTACCATATACATACCGTTTGCTAATTGAGAAACGTCAACTTGATTGGATAGTGTTTCGATAGTAGCGTTAGAGATCAATTTTCCGTAAACGTCGAAAATTTGCATTTCAGCGCCGAGGAAACGACTATCAGCCACTTGAATTTGAATTTGTGAAGTTGCTGGGTTTGGAT
>Ga0233362_1000155_pt1 | contig 14498 bp, 5 predicted proteins | sample ElkDunMinimDraft_22_FD_180674 | JGI IMG/M metagenome (GOLD analysis project Ga0233362, IMG submission 180674) | Fecal eukaryotic communites from dung pellets of Tule Elk in California, USA - Elk Dung C1 | ecosystem: Host-associated > Mammals > Digestive system > Large intestine > Fecal | place... | reverse complement strand
AGAAGGTATTTCCCTTCACGCCGGCCTGTTGCATGGAGAGGATGGAGATTTCATTTCCCGCAGCATCGAACAGGTGGAAAACCTCTTGGGATATGCTATCAGCCGCCAGCACTTGGTCGAAGAAAATATCCACGTGAGAGAAATGGCCGGTCACCGTTGTATTGGGACGCAGCAAGGCCACTTTGGGGGAAGAAACAGGCAAACTGTAGAATGATACGGGGCTATCATGGGTAGGAGGCGTAAACGCATTGCCGCTCACATCCCGCAGCGCTTCCGTTGCCTGCACCGTGTATTGGCCGTGCGGCAGGGGGGCAATCTGCAAGCTGATTTTGTTGCCGTTCACCTCGTATGATTCAACCGCCACGGGATTGCCCGCAGCATCCGAAAGGATAATACTTTGCGCGTTGACGGTGGAGGCATCCACCTCGCGGTTGAAGGTGAGCACAATCTTGGTGGCTGTATCTGAGACGCGGTGTACACCATACATCTGCGAGGCAAAGGAGAATCCCCGCATCGGCGGCACGGACAAGATGGAAGAGATGAGCACGCGGTCCTCTACATAGCCATCTATCTTGGATATGATTTCAGCCATATCCGTGGTACCCCAGTAGTTGCCGGACAAATCAATCACCTCGCCCTCACCCAAATCTCGCAATACAATGTTTGTCTGCGAAAAGTCGTTCTCCACAATCGTCAGCGGCGCAGAACCCACATTCAAGGTAAGAGTGCTGATGCCGGAAGTCAGTTGAATCGTGGCAGAAGCCCCTGCGGCGACAGTGACAGCTTTACCGTTGAATCGGCAATCCGTCAGGGTCATGGCACCGCTGTTGGCAATGGCATTTTTCACCTCAACACCGGAAAGCATTGACGTAGAACCACCGGCAAGGCTAAGGCCTCCCTGCGTGGCTTCCAAAGAGCCACCGTTCATCTCCAAGGAGGCCCCGGTTCGCAGCTCGAGAGTACCATTCGGCAGGGATACGTTGGCGTTGGTCAGCTGCAACTTGCCGCCGTTGTTGACGTATATGTACGAATAGTTCTTACTGCTCACGATAGCATCTGCCTGGGCATCATTGTCCACAATCAATGTACCGTTGATGCTTAAATCCCGGCTATCGAGTTCCCACTTGCAGCCATTCTCCAAGGTTGTTGTAGCCCCGGCGGCAATGGTGACATTGCCCGCAAGCACATAGCCGCGCGGAAGCAGCAATGCCGGGGCCTTGGCAAAGTTACTTGTTGCAATGCTCCCGGCCAACGAGATGTAGGCATCTGCCGGCACAGAGCCAATGAGAGCAAACAAATCTGCCGTATTGCCGGAAAAATCATGGCTCAAACGAAGCGTCTCAGCCGTTCTGAACGAGTTGCCGGAGCCGCTCACATCAGCTGCGTTGCGCACGCCCAAATATGAGCTGAAAGTGTTGTTATTGACGGAGCAAGTACCATGAGCAAGCACCACGCTATTGAAATCAACCCCCGCCAGTGTGGCAGAAGCCCCACTATTGACGGACAATCCACCCCCGGAAGCATTGAAACAGCCACCACTCATGGTCAATTCGGCCCCGGCGCGCACTTCCACACCGCCTTTCGGCAGCTCAATATTGGCATGGGTCAGCTGCAAGGCTCCCCCGGAAGTTACATACACGAAAGAAGCATCCTCACTGCTGATAAGCGCATCTGCCGCCGTCTCGTTTTCAATTGCTAATACCCCGGCAACGTAGAGTTCGTGCCCCTTGAGATTCCAGCGGGCATCGTGGGCAAATTGGGTTCGTGCCCCGGCTTGAATTGTCACATCACCAACCAAAACATAGCCTTCGGGCAGTGTATCTGCCGACACCGCAGCAAAGCTACTATCCGCTATGGAACCCATCAGGCCAATATAAGCCCCATTTGCAGATACTGAGCCGATAAGGCCCAACAAATCTGCCGTATCACCCGAGAAGCCCCCACTCAAACGCAGGGTTTCAGCCTGGCTGAATGCATTGCCGGAACCGCTTACATTGGTGGCATTGCTCACGAGCACATACGAACCGAAAGTATTGTCCGTCAGGGTTGCAGAACCACGCAAATTGACAACATTATTCACCCTTACACCGGAAAGCGTTGCATCGGCCCCCTGCTCTACAATCAAGCCTTGCTGTGTAGCCTCCAAGATGCCGCCGGACATGGACAAAGTACCCCCGGCTTGCACCGTAAGGGTACCCTTGGGCAATTTGACGTTGGCATTCGTCAGCAACAGGCTGCCACCTGAGGCCACTTGAATATCAGACAAGCGAGACTGCGAGCACAGTGCATCTGCCTGCGTTTGATTAGAGGCCACCAAGCTACCGCACACCACAATATCGTGGTCTGTGGATAAATCCCACTTGGTCCCCTCTTCCAAAGTGACGGTGTTGTTCGCAGCAATCGTCACATTGCCGATGAGCACATAGCCCAAGGTTTCGCCATCTGCCGAAGCGGCAAAACTTTGTTCATAGAGAGTACCGGCAAGGTAGTTGCTATTTTTCGGGGGGACAGAGAGCCAGCTATCCAAGCGCACCTTGCTCGCACTATAGCCAATAATTTTATTTTCAATTTCCTCCGCAGTATCTACACCGGCGCCCCAATAGTTGCCGGAAAGGTCAAGCTGCGGCCCGGAGTAATCGCTCAAATCAATCGAGGTCAGGCTAAAGTCATTGTTTGAAATGGCACTCACAGACACGCTGCCCTCTACGGTGAGAAGGGTGATACCCATCGTATCAAGAATCGATGCGGTTGAGCCATCCGCCAAAGTAACCGAACCGGAGTGCACGGTATCCTTCAGATTCAGGGTACCACTGCTGCTCACATCGCTACGAATCTCTACGGAATCAAAGCTTGTTGTACCCGCATTTTTCCAGCCATCAGTAGCGCTAAAAGAGCCACCTTCCATCGTAGCGGAGGCATCGTAGCTCACCACCACATCACTCTCTTCCCCTTCCAGACAAATGTTGCCATTTTGCAAATGTAGTTCGGAGGAATAGCTGTATGAATCCCCCGCACCAACGGCCACTCGCACATAGTCCTCTGTCGATACAATGGCGTCTTGCGCTTCCGTGAATTGAGCCTTCAATTTACCTCTCACCACAATACCATTGCGTAGATTCGTACAGGAATAATATCCAACTTGGTCATGAAGGTACAAATCATCAGAAGAATTGACCATGGCATTGATGGCGCCGTGGTAGTGCCACAACTGATATTCATCCACAAGGATATGCAGGAACACCGTTCCGCCACCTCCGCCAATGGTTAGCGTGGCACCCTCTTCCAGCGTCAACGTGGTGTCATCCCTCACGATAGAAAAGGGCACCATTACACCGGAATCATAAGAACCTTGATGATAATAACTATCATAATCATCTAATTCATCTCGCCAGCCGGCCAATCTGTATTCCAAGTTGGGCAAATTGCCATGGGAGGCTATGGTGATATCCGACCAACTATCGAAGGGAGAAGAAATTTCCACGTAAGGCGCATCCGAACGAATCTCGCTCACCAACGCAAAAATCTCATCCATATAATTCAAATATTCGGGACGCACTTGGGCAAGCTTATCCCCGGTGAGGACGTTGCCCCCGCCACTCCATTGATCTGCATTGTAACCCACCTCCCAGTACCCGTCGATGGTGCAGTTGGTCAGGGATAAATTACCACTATTTGCGCTTACCTTACCGCCTATGTGAGTGTCCGACAACACAGCCTCGCCGTTGCTAACACTCACAGAGCCATCAATTCTCGAACCCTGCACATTGACATCCGCATAACTCACCTCTACGACTCCATAAATTCGGCTATCTATCACCTCAATAACCGACCCTTCAACATTATAAGATGTTCTGACTGAACCTGTTATTTCAACACCCTCAGCATGATAAACACCATTTGCATTAGCCACATACACATGGCCATCCAACGTACCACCCGTTTGGGTCACGGTGGCACCATTGGCACCCAAGTAAAGGCGGCCATCGCACAAATCAATGTTGGCATGGCTCAACTCCAACACGCCGCCATCTTTGACGATAAGATCATGCTTAGATGTTGCAATGAGCGCATCCACATTCTCTTCATTATTGATAGTCAATCTACCGTCAACCGTCAAATCGCCTGCAGACCAGTCAATACACACACCGGGATCGATGATGAGGTGCTCCCCGGCATTGACCTGGGTCGCCCCCATCATTTCCGCATCGGCCATCACACGATAAGGGATGCCCAGCGAATCCAATCCCAATACACCACTATTGATACCACAAGCAACATTGATGTATGCAGTATCGGGGTGGGAGACGGACACCTCCCACAGACCAAGATATGCATTCGGAGCTTCCACGCGCACGACCTCTCCGGCCCCGCAGAGCACATTATTGCTCCCCGTCAACGCTACCCCGGCAGCAAGAACAATAGAATCCAGCACCATGTTATCCAGGCGCACCTCATCCGCTATATGCAGGGTCCCGCCCTCCAGCAAGACGGGATTTTCCTCCACATTCACAAGAGAGGTGCGAGAACGAACCACCACATCGGATGCAAGATGAATGCTCTGCCCTGCCAAGGCCGGGTCAAATACAATTTGCGTACGTTTCGTGCCGGAATACGCCTGCGCCGCATCCAAAGCAGCTCGCAAACTGCCCGTACCGCTATCGTTGGTATTGGTGACGGTAAAGGTTTCAGTACCGGTAAACTCACCCTCCAACTCACCCAAATAAATAAACTCCGCAAGCTCCCCAAATCGAGCCAGCACCACCTCGCGTTCAGTCGTCCCCCAACTATTGCCGGAGAGGTTTATTTTACCACCGGCATCCGTATCCAGCAGAGTGATAGAAGCAGAAGAGAAATCATTACCGCTGATATTCAATTCCTTCGCCAGCAAAGAAATCTTCAATTCTGTAATCTTCGTATTCGTGATATCGGCCGATGCCCCGGCAGAAATGGCAACAGCTCCCGCCACATCCACCGTATCCAAGGAGAGATTCGCCCCGTTGTTCACAGTCACGCCGCCTTTGGTAAGCAACGAAGCATCTTTCAATTCCAAAGAGCTCGTGCCACTCAACGTCACGGCACCCTTGGATATATCCAATGCACCATCTTGCATCTTCAAAGCAGAAGTACCATTCAAATAGATGGTACCACCCGATGCGGCACTTAAATTGATGTTGGCGTTCTTAAAATCAATCGTCCCCGCGTATTTGTACCAAGATGCACTGGTGTTTGAAACAGCTACGATCGCATCTGCATTTTCCGCAAACTCCGCCTTTATAGAAGCATAATCACTTGAAACATAAGCAACCTCAACACTTCTTCCCTCTGCAATGGTTACTTGGCCGTTTCTTCCACCCCCCGTATAGCGAAGAGCTATGTGTTCATAGCCCTCGGGGGGGCTTTGCACCTGAACTTCCTTTCCGGCCGCCGCATAAAATGCAACATGAGGTGATGCATGCGTAGCTTCGCCCACAAAACTCCACACATCAGAGAAATCCCCTGAATAACCACTCAGTTTAAGAATCTCTTGTTGCGTAAATGTATTGCCGCTTCCCTGAAGGACATCTGCCAAGGTCTGAGACGAGGGAACACTGATTGTGAGGGAGCCGGCAAATTCACAGTTTTCAGCCACAATGGTCCCGTACGAATAGATGGAAGCATCTACATTCACATCCGACAGCTCCACGGTAGCATCACCATAAACATACAGCTCATTCCATCCCTCGTATTCAAAATAAGGCTCAATGGTCAGGTTGCCACCATCCATTTTCAAGGTCCCCTCAACAGCCATCCTATTACTGAACCCGGGATAGGCGTACTCATCGTGCTCATGGTTATCATTTTCTGCGCCTAAAGAGATGTTGGCATTTTTCAAATCCACTGTGCCCGCAATGGTTATTGACACAAAAGGACAATCCGAGGTGATGGCATCTGCATTGGTGGTAAAATCAGCTACGATAGCCGCAGATTGTGAGATATATGCAGATTGGTATGAAGAATACCCGGAACCGGAATATAAATCACAGCCTTCAAAATAAAAAGAGCCTCCATCCTCTAAAGTCAGCGTCGCATCATATACTTCCAATGGCTCGGCGCCGGGTGTCCCCATCGAGGAGGTACCGCCCATGAGAATCACTTCGCTATTAATCGTTTCATCTGAATAATAATAGGCCATATCAAGAAGAGATTTATGTTAAAATTTGACAGCTTCGCCACTCACCACGTGTCTTTTACCTTCCGGTGCATCATCCGTTGCTGCAACAATAAGCAAAAAGAGCAGTAGGCAAGTGAAATTGCATAGCATCATAAGAGGATTACTTTACTCTCATGAGTATACCAAGCAGACGCGATGATGCAAGCTTAAACGCTTAGCCACCTAACATTTCTTCATCAAAGCGAAAGAAAAGTCAGAATAAGAGGCATCAGCGGCGGTAATCATCCCGCCCAGCAGAATGGGCCAACCGAACAGCAACAGCGTGGAGGTGCGGAGCGTGTTGCGCCACTGGCACACATAGCGCGCAAAAACGCTTCACGATGCGGCGGGCGAGCGGTGCGATTTTTTCTGTATCCACACAAGGAGGAGCGCCACATCTGCCGGGGTGATGCCGGGGATGCGGGAGGCTTGGCCGATGGTGGCGGGGCGCACGCGGGAAAGGCGCTGGCGCGCTTCCGTTTTCATGGCAGGAATCGCATCGTAATCAATATCTGCGGGTATTTTTTTATCTTCCTGGCGTTGCAAGCGGGCAGCGCTCACGCGCATACGGTCGATATGGCCGGCGTATGCAATTTCCGTGGCGATGGGTTCCCAAAGCTCATCGGGGAAGAGGGAACGCACGGGCTCGGGGAGCTGCTGCCAGTCGTTTTCCGGGCGGCGAAGCCAGCGGTCGAGGGGAAGGCCCTCCACGCGTTCGGAGGCGGCGCGGGCAATGCCGTCTTCTATATCCTGCAAGCGTTTTTGAGCGGCAGCACCTTGGGCTTCATCCACCAAGCCCAGGGAAGCGGCCAAGGGGGTGAGGCGCAAATCTGCATTATCCTGGCGGATCAGCAAGCGCATCTCCGCGCGGCTGGTGAACATGCGGTAGGGCTCATCGGTGCCGCGGGTCACCAAATCATCCACCATCACACCGAGGTACGCCTGGTCGCGGCGCAGGATGAGCGGGTCCTCCCCGCGCAGTGCCAGCATGGCATTGGCACCGGCCAGCAAGCCCTGCCCTGCGGCTTCTTCGTAGCCGGATGTGCCGTTGATTTGCCCGGCAAAGTAAAGCCCGCGCACGCGCTTTGTTTCCAGCGTGGGTTGCAGCTCAGTGGGGGGCACAAAATCATACTCCACGGCATAGCCGGGGCGAATGAGCTGGGCATGCTCCAGCCCGGGGATGCTGTGCACGATATCCAACTGCACAAAGAAGGGCAGACTGGAGGAGAGGCCGTTGAGGTAGAATTCATCGGTGCTGCGGCCTTCCGGTTCGATAAAGATTTGGTGGCGGTCCTTATCCGCAAAGCGCACCACCTTATCCTCGATACTGGGGCAGTAGCGGGGGCCGGTGCCCTCAATCACCCCGCCGAAAAGCGGGCTGTGCTCCAGATTGGCGCGGATGATATCGTGCGTATGCGTATTGGTGTAGGTGATAGCGCAGGGCAGCTGCTCCAGGGCAAAATCCGCATCGGCCCAGTAGTTGAGCGTGCAATGCGGCTCTGTAGAGCGGTGCAGCAACTCGCGCGAGCGGTTGCTGAAAAGCTGCGGGGGCTCATCCCCGGGCTGCATCGCGAGGGAGGAAAAATCAATGGTGCTGCCCTTGATGCGGGGGCTGGTGCCGGTTTTGAAGCGCTCCAACGGGAAACCAATGCGTGCCAGCGAGGCAGAGATACCGCTGGGCGGACCGCCCAAACGCCCACCGGGCAGATTTTCCATGCCCACATGCAACAGGCCGCGCATGAACGTGCCGCTGCACAGCACCACCGTGCGGGCAGCAAAGCGCTGTCCCCAAGTGGTCACCGCGCCGGCAATGCGGCCGTCCTCCACCACCAGCTCGTGCACATCCCCCTGGAAGAGTTGCACGCCGGGGGCTGTCTCCATCACCCATTTCATGCGGGCGCGGTAGGCCAATTTATCGCACTGGGCGCGGGGAGCTCGCACACTGGGCCCCTTGGAGGCGTTGAGCATGCGGAATTGGATAGCCGTGGCATCGGTGTTGATACCCATTGCGCCGCCCAAGGCGTCAATTTCGCGCACGATATGGCCTTTGGCCAAGCCACCGATGGCGGGGTTGCAGCTCATTTGCCCAATCATGTCCAAATCATGCGTGAGCATGGCCACTTGGCCACCCATGCGGGCAGCCGCCAGTGCGGCTTCAATGCCGGCATGCCCGCCACCGATGACCAGCACATCAAATACTGTGGGAATGAGGGTAGACATGGCGGCAGATCATCAGGCGGTGAGGGCTACGACCAATTTATGAAGAATATCTCGCGTATCCAGGCGCGAGGAGACGAGCTGCTTATCAGCCAGCGCACAGGCCTGCAAATCCCGGCGTGCTTTGCGCAGGCTCAACTTGGTCACGGTGCGTGCCGCATTGAAAATACCATAGCAGGAGGGGGTGCCATCCTTCTTGAGCGGCAAGAGCTTTTTACCCTCCATCGGCAAGCGGTTGAGCGCTGCTTCAAAGGCGCGGTAGTTGGATACATCCGGCTTGTACGTATCGAGCAACAAGCGGGCGCAGAAGCGGTTGCGCACCGTGGGCACGATGGCGGCTCGCATGATGGTGACCCCCTGCTCCCCGTGGTCCAGCTGCTCGTTGATGAGCCGCACCGCCAAGCGGCAGTTGCCATTCTCAATCGCGCGCGAGATTTCAAAGATAATACCATTGCGGGAGACAGCCACCATGAGCTCCACATCCTCCACCGTCACGCGGCGGCGCTCCGGGCCCAGGTACACATCCATCTTGCCCAGTTCATTGGCAATCTGGCGCGTGCTTTCATTCACGCGGTGGATGAACAAATCCAGCGCAGCGTTATCAAAAGTGATACCCAAGGGCTTGGCCTGCCGCAAAACAAGCGCCGATAGCTCCGACTCCCACCCGGCTTTGGAGATATCTATCTTGGAAAATTCTTTCATCTCTGCCACCGCGCCGAATTTCTTGAAGAAGGTGCGGCGTTTGTCCATCTCCGAAGCCGTGAGCACAAAGAACGTATCAGCCGGGAGATTGCCGAGCGCATCTGCCAAATCGGCCAGAGCTTCCTGCACCGTCTCGCTGCGGGCTCCCTGCGGAGTATCGCCCATGAAAGTAGCCCCCTTGAGCCAGATGACCTTGCGCCCGCCAAACATGTTCATCATCTGCAAGCCGGAGATAACACGGCGGATAATCGCCTCGGCCTCATCCACCGTGGCGGCGGCGCCATCTATCATCTCATCGCCCCAGCCATCGCCACCAGCAGTGAGGCGGGCATACACCTTGGACGCTTCGGTCGCGGCTGCGCCCTCATCGCTTCCGTAAAATACATAACTGGTCGGCTCTGCCGGCATGGCCGTATTACACCAAAAATCCCGCAGAAAGTCAAACGGCAATTTTGCGGGCAGTCGGCCGGCGGGTGAATTGATTCTTGACGCAGGAAAAGGGGAGGTGTACGATAATGACGAGCCATGGCAAAGAATGAAAAGCTGGTGGAATTGGAGAAGCGGTCCGTGTGGTCGCTTTTGGTCAGCTATTCCCTACCGGCCATTGTGGGCATGGCGGCCATGTCTGTCTTCAACATCGTGGATTCCATCTACGTGGGGCAATGGTGTGGGGCGTTTGCCATCACCGCCATGGCGCTGGTCTTCCCGCTCATGAACTTGCAGGCAGCCGTGGGCAGTTTGGTGGGCTTGGGCTGTGCCTCCACCGCCTCTATCACGCTGGGACAAGGCGATTTTCACCGTGCATTTCGTGTGGTGGGTCACTGCGTGATGCTCAGTCTCATCACCGGGTTGCTGGCCGGCATACTGCCCATACCGTGGCTTGAAACCATGTTGTTGGCCTTCGGGGCAGAGGGCGAGGCTTTGCAACCGGCCTATGATTTCATGCTGGTGATGATGCTGGCCTTCCCCATCACCTGTGCGTTCATGAATCTGAACCACCTGATGCGCGCCAGCGGCTACCCCGTCAAAGCCATGGTGAGTCTCCTCATCTCCATGGTGGTCAACATCGCCACCGCGCCTGTATACATCTATGTATTGGACTGGGGGGTGCGCGGGGCCGCGCTGGCCACCGCCACGGCGCAGATTGTGGGCTTGGTGTGGATATTGCATCATTTTTTTCAGCGCCGCAGCGTGTTGCATTTTCGGCGGGGCATCTACAAGCTCAACGGCGTGATTGTGCGCCGCGTGTTGGGCATTGGGCTACCGCCCTGTCTGCTCAACATCGGGGCCTGTGTCATCGTGGTGGTATTCAACCAACTTTTCCTGGCCTACGATGGGCCGATGGGCGTAGGCGCCTACGGGGTGGTCAACCGCGTGCTCTTTTTCTTTGTGATGGTGGTGCTGGGCATCACCCAAGGCATGCAACCCATAGCGGGATACAACTTGGGCATCGGCAACTACTGCCGCGTACGCCGCGTGCTGTATTGCGCCATGATAGCCGGCACGGGCGTGACCTGCTTCGGCACGCTGCTGGTAGAGCTTTTCCCGCGGGAGATTGTGAGCGTCTTTGTGAAAGAAGCGGATAGCAACGCCTCGCAGCTCATCGATATTGCCACGAGCGGCATCTGCCTCATGGCCATCTGCTTCCCGTTAGCGGGCTCTCAAATTGTCATTGGCAATTTCTTCCAAGCTATCGGCAGACCGGTGATGAGCATCTTCCTGAACCTCACGCGCCAAGTGCTTTTCCTGCTGCCCTGTCTGGCACTGCTCCCCCTCTGGGTGGGTGAGCCCGGCATCTGGTTATCGCAAGCCACGGCGGATGGGCTCTCTGCCGCACTGGGCTTTACCGTGCTTTATTTCTACCTCCGGCGTTCCTTCCACTGCAAAGACATTGCCTATCCAGATTCACCGCCCCCCCACAACACCATGAAGCAACACACCATCATTCTGGCCACACGCAATGCCCACAAAGCGCAGGAAATTGCCGCCATGCTCCCCGCCCGATTCACGGTTAAAACGCTGGCAGACTTCCCGGCTGCACCGGATGTACCGGAAACCGGCACCACCTTTGCTGCCAATGCAGCCCAAAAGGCCGAGGGAATCTCCGCCGTGTTGCCGGGATTGGTGCTGGCAGATGATTCCGGCTTGTGTGTGGATGCCCTCAACGGCTCGCCGGGCGTGCTCTCTGCCCGCTATGCCGGGGAACACGGCAACGATGCGGCCAACAACCACAAGTTGCTCACCGAGCTGCAAGCCATGCAAGGCCAAGCCCCCTTCCATGCCCGCTTTGTGTGCGCCATGAGCTTGGCACGCGGCGGCAAACAAGTGGCCGCCTTCGAGGGCAAGGTGGAGGGCACCATCTCCCTCTCCCCACGCGGTACAACCGGCTTCGGCTACGACCCCCTCTTTGTGCCTGAGGGCTACACCGCTACCTTCGCAGAAATTGCCCCCTCGGAGAAAAACGCCATCTCACACCGCGCGCGCGCTTTGGCTCAATTCATCGAATATCTGGAATCATTTGAATAAACCATTTTGTCATCTTCAACTCCCGGATTGACATCATAACAAGTAATCACTAAGCTACACTCATCATGACACAACCCGCTTCCCCTCGTTCCCGCACAGTCACACTCGTGCTTGCAGCCCTGTTCTTCTTCTCCGGTTTCGGCGGTTTACATCGTATCTACACCGGCCGCATCATTTCGGGGCTGTTTCAGATGTTTACCTTCGGTGGCCTCTTCATCTGGCAAATCATTGACATCCTTCGCATCCTTTTCGGCACCTACGAAGATGCCCAAGGACGCGAGGTGGATGAGTGGTAAAGCCACGTCATCCGCCAAGACAATCTTCTTCAGCAAGCCCGCCGGTAAAGCGGGCTTTTTGTGCATCACATGAGCTCTTGGGCGCGCGCCGCCAGAGCCTCCGGGGCATTGGCAAGCGCATCATCCTGCACCTCCTCCAGCAAAGTGGAGAGAATACGGCGGATATGCGGTCCCTGGGGAACCCCCATTTTCATAAGATCGCTACCGTTGATTCGCAAATCTTTGAGTGTGAACAAAGCTCCTTCTTCCAGCGTATCATCGAGCAGCAGGGCGGCTTCCCGCAAAGCTGCCACTTTTTCCGCACGTTCATGGGTGGATTGAGCCGCCATATCTGCCTTTTTAATATCGAACAAGCCGCGGATGGTGGGCTCTCCCAGCCTGCCGATGAGGCGGCGCATGCCGGGAATGGTGGTGGGGAAGGCCTTATCGTGCTCGGTGACATAGGTCACCACGGCGGAGAGGGTGGCGTTGTCGCAGCGGAGGCGGGTCAGGATATCACGCGCCATACCGGCCCCAATCTTGGGGTGGCCATAGAAGTGGCCCTTACCGCGCTCATCCATGGTAAAACAGGCGGGTTTGGCAATATCATGCAAGAGCATAGCCAAGCGCAGGGTGGAATCTGCCGGGGTAGCTTGCACGGCATGAGCCGTGTGGGTCCACACATCATAGCAATGGTGCGGGTTGCGCTGGTCAAACCCCAGAGTGGGTGCCAGCTCGGGGATGATGATGGTGAACACATCCGGGAATGCCAGCAGCATGTCCCGCGCTCCCTCCCCCACCAAAATACCCTTGAGCTCGGAAAAGATGCGCTCGGCGCTTACGTTTTCCAGCAAATGCCGGTTGCGGTGAATGGAATAGGCCGTCTCGCGCTCGATATCGAAATTGTAGCGTGCGGCAAAACGCAGCGCGCGCATGAGGCGTAGGCCATCTTCGTTGAAACGCTCATCCGGTTCCCCGACACAGCGAATCTGCCGTGCGGCCAAATCCTGCTGCCCGCCGAAGGCATCCACCAAGCCGCGCGTGGGGCTATAAGCCATGGCGTTGATGGTAAAATCGCGGCGAGCGAGGTCGGCCTCGATATCGGAGACAAATTGCACGGCATCGGGGTGGCGGTTATCCGTGTACTCGCCATCAATGCGGTAGGTGGTCACCTCCACCGGTTCGTGGTTCACCATCACCGTGACCGTGCCGTGCTTGAGCCCGGTCTTAATCACATGAAAGCGGCGAAAGACACGCAGCACCTCATCCGGCAGCGCATTGGTGCACACATCCCAATCCTTGGGGATGCGGCCCAGCAAAGAATCGCGCACACAGCCGCCCACCACATAGGCCTCGTAGCCATAGCGCTCCAAGCGGTCAACAACAATGCGGGCATGTTCAGGTATGGAAAACATAGTATCAGGGGGGGGCGGGCGGTGCATTATACTTCCTCGGCGGTGTCATCAATATCCGGGGTGGCATCGGGGTCTTCCGCAAAATCATCATCCGGCAGGGCGGCAGGGTCCTCTGCAAAATCATCATCGGGGAATGCTGCGGGGTCTTCTGCCAGCTCATCGTGCTTGCTGCAAAGGGGGCGTGGCACGGTAAAATCGGCCATTGTTTCCGTGTAAGCCTTGCCTTGGTATTCGCAGCCGGAGTGGGCCAAGTGACCCGATTCACGGCACAGGCGTATGCCGGTGCGGCGCGCTCCGGCAGGAGCGGTGCGTATCTTGCCCATGGGATACCCCAAAGCAGCAGCACGCTGCATGGCACCCACCCACAAGGGCAGTGCCAAGGTGCCGCCGTATGCCTTGTCCGCTATGGTGCGGGGGCGGTCGAAACCTACCCAAACAGCCGCCGTCAGGTCGGAGGTAAAACCACAGAACCATGCGTTCTTATACCCGTTGGTCGTGCCGGTTTTGCCACCGCACGGCGCGGTGAATCCAAGCCGCTGCATACTCCCCGCCGTACCGCCCGGTTTGGTGATTTGCTGCAAGATAGCCGAGGTGGCATTGGCCGTGCGCGGGGAAAACACACGGCGGGCAGAAAGTTGGGTCTGCCACAGCACACGCCCGGAGGTATCAGTGATGCTTTCAATAATGTAGGGCGTGAGCCGCACCCCGCCATTGGCAAACACTGTGTATGCACCGGCTACCTCCAGGGGAGATGCCTCCCACGTGCCCAAATAAATCGTGGGGCCGGGGGCGCGCGCAGGGCGAGGGAAGCCGGCCATCTGGGCTGTATTGACCACATTTTGCAGGCCCGCGCGGTTGCCTACGCGCACCGACATGGTGTTGCGGCTCTTGAGCAAGCCCCAGCCTGCCGGGTGCGGCCCGGTAAAACGCCCGTCGGCATTGGAGGGGTTCCAGCGCTTGGCTCCCGCAATTTCCCCGGGCACCAAGCGATTGTCCGAGATGAGGGTATTGGGGCTGCCGCCACGCTCAAAGAAAGTGGAATACACGATAGGCTTGAAGAGTGAGCCCACTTGGCGGCGGCTTTGCACCGCGCGATTCAGGCGAGATTCGGTACTATCTCGTCCCCCCACCACCGAGAGGAGAGCCCCGGTGGCATTATCAATCATCACGCAG
>Ga0233362_1000154_pt1 | contig 14585 bp, 20 predicted proteins | sample ElkDunMinimDraft_22_FD_180674 | JGI IMG/M metagenome (GOLD analysis project Ga0233362, IMG submission 180674) | Fecal eukaryotic communites from dung pellets of Tule Elk in California, USA - Elk Dung C1 | ecosystem: Host-associated > Mammals > Digestive system > Large intestine > Fecal | place... | reverse complement strand
TTCTCTTCCCCGTTCGGATCCACTAACTTCACCGGGTTGTCCGCGCAATACACATACGGGCTCAACGAAGGGTATTTGTCACTCATCGGATCCACGCTTAGCCAGATGCTCAAATCGGAGCTGTAGTACCGCGCCCCGAAGTAGGAGTACCCCGTTTCTGTATCTTTCTCCTTGGCACTGAAGGTGTAAGAGGCAGTTGCCGACAAGTTTCCCTGCGGAAGTGTTTGGTTTTGTGGGCGATATGTGGAAGAAATGTGCATTGCGAATTAGTTGGGTGCAAAGGTAGGAAAAAAGTTTGAGATGAGGAGTTGTTTAGTTTAATTTCGGTGAGAAGTAGAAAAATTATTTTGTTTTTGCAAATATACCCAATTTTGCTGGAAATTACACACTTTGGGGATACTACCAAAATGCACTGGTGTAGGAGCGATAAAGAACGCACAGCGGCTGCGCAAGGGATAGAAGCGGTTATGAGCCGCGGATTAAGGATTTGGAATTTAGAGTTTAGCGTTTAGAACTTGGATTTTGGAAAGATTGAAGCGAGCGAAAGAGCGGCGAAATTTGAGCGGATAGCCCGACGGCGAGCGGGCGGCTTTGTGCGGTAGAAAAGAGCCGATGCGCCCAAATAAAAAATCTAAAAATAGAAAAAGAAAAAAGCGTAGCAGAACAATTGCAAATATCAAAAATTATCCTTACTTTTGTAACCTCTTTAAAGAGGAGTATTATTAACTATAATTCATTATAAATAAAACAGATAAGAAATGCAAAAGTTATTATTATTGGGAGATGAGGCGATAGCGCAAGCTGCTCTTGACGCTGGTCTATCTGGAGTTTATGCTTATCCAGGAACCCCATCAACGGAAATTATGGAATATGTACAACGTTCCAAACAAGCAGAAGCAGGAAATGTACACAGAAAATGGTCTGCTAACGAAAAAACAGCTATGGAAGCTGCTATTGGTATGTCATACGCTGGCAAACGCGCCATTGTTTGTATGAAACACGTTGGTTTGAACGTAGCTGCAGACCCATTTATGAATAGTGCTATTACAGGCGCAAATGGTGGTTTAATTGTATTAGTTGCTGACGACCCATCAATGCACTCTTCTCAAGATGAGCAAGACTCTCGTTACTACGCACGTTTTGCTCAAATTCCTTACGTAGAGCCATCTAACCAACAAGAAGCTTACGACCTTACCCATTTCGCATTTGAACTTTCAGAGCGTCTTCACACGCCTGTTTTAATGCGTGTAACCACTCGTTTGGCACACTCTCGCGCTGGTGTTGTAACTCGTGAAAGCCGTCCACAAAACGAAATCAATCTTTGTGGTAATCCTAAACAATTCATTCTACTTCCTGCAAATGCAAGAAGACAATATGTAGAGTTGATTGAGAAAAATGTTGAATTTATCAAATCATCTGAAACATCTGGTAACAATAAATATATTGATGGTACAGACAAATCAATGGGTATTATTGCCAGCGGTATTGCTTACAACTACCTAATGGAGAACTATCCAGACAGAAATTGTCCTTATCCAGTATTGAAGATTACCCAATATCCACTTCCAACTGCTATGATTGAGAAGATGGCAGACGAATGCGAAAGTATTTTGGTTGCTGAAGAGGGTTATCCACTTATTGAGGAACAACTTAGAGGCATTTTGGATCGTGGCATCCGCGTAAAAGGTCGCTTAGATGGTACTCTTCCACGCGTTGGCGAGTTGAATCCTAACTTCTTAGCAGTAGCATTAGGCATGGCAGACCCACATGGTGCTCCAGTTCCTGAGATCGTTGCTCCACGTCCACCAGCACTTTGCGTAGGTTGTCCTCACATTGACTCTTACAATGCATTGAACGAAGCGATGGAACCATACGGAAAAGGAAAAGTTTTCTCTGATATTGGTTGCTACACTTTAGGTGCACTTCCTCCATTCAACGCAATCTACTCTACTGTTGATATGGGTGCTTCTATTACAATGGCAAAAGGTGCTACTGATGCTGGCCTTACCCCTTGCGTTGCCGTTATCGGTGACTCAACCTTTACCCATAGTGGTATGACCTCTTTGTTGGACGCTGTAATCGAACAAACCCCTATTACAGTGCTTATTCTTGACAACAGCACAACAGGTATGACTGGCGGACAAGAGTCTCACGCATTAGGTCGCTTGATCTCTATCTGTAAAGGTCTTGGCGTTGAAGAGGAGCATATCCGTGTTATCAAACCTCTTGCTAACCAACACGAAGCAAACGTTAAGGTTATCAGCGAAGAGCTTGCATACCAAGGTGTTTCTGTTATCATTCCACAAAGAGAATGTATCCAAACCCTCAGTCGTAGAGTTAAAGCAAAAAAACAATAACAATATAAAAAAGAGAAATAATGAAAATAGACATTATATTAGCCGGAGTTGGAGGACAAGGTATTTTATCAATCGCCTCTATCATTGGTCAAGCAGCGGTAAAAAAAGGATTGTATCTTAAACAAGCTGAAGTTCACGGAATGAGCCAACGTGGTGGTGATGTACAGTCTCACCTTCGTTTAGCAGACCACGAAATTGCTTCTGACCTTATCCCATTTGGAAAAGCAGATCTTATCATCTCTGTTGAACCAATGGAATCATTACGTTATTTACCATACGCATCACCTGAATGTTGGGTTGTCACCAACGACCAACCTTTCATCAACATTAAAAACTATCCTGAAGAGGAAGCATTAAAAGCTGAATTGCAAAAGCTACCTCACAAAGTGGTTATCAATGCTGACAAAATTGCGACAGACTTAGGATCTGCAAGATCTGCAAATATGGTAATTTTGGGTGCAACATCTCCATTTATTCAAATGGAAGTTTCTGAGTTAGAAGATGCTATCCGCGAAACGTTTGCACGCAAAGGCGAAGCAATCGTTGAGACTAACTTAGCATGTTTCCGCGCAGGACGTAAATTCGCAGAAGAAAATAAATAATCAAAAATTACGACTATGGCTCAAATAGAAATTGACGGCAAAACTTTTGAAGTAGATGGTGATGGCTTCTTGACCGACCCTTCCATCTGGAATGATGAAGTAGCTGCACTAATCGCCAAGAGCGATGATATTAACGAACTTACAGAACAGCACTGGGCGATTATTCGCGTAATTCGTGCGAATTTCGAGGAAACAGGTATGGCTCCGATGATTCGTAAAATCTGTAAAGAAACAGGATTGAAACTGAAAGATATTTATGAACTATTTCCGTTAGGACCTGCTCGCGGAGCTTGCCGCGTGGCTGGTCTTCCCAAACCTGATGGATGTGTATAAACTTTAGGATTAGAATATGAAAGTAATTACAATTGTGGCTCTTGTAGCCCTTGCGTTTTGCATCTTCGCATGCCTCTGTCACTTTTTCCGAATTATCCGATTGGGCAAACCTAATGACTTAGCGGAACATTCTGGAAGCGTTACGAAAGGTGTTGTTTATGCTAACACTCAAGCGATGATGCCCCAAAATAAAGAATCCGCTTATCGACATCTGCCTACTTACGCTGCAGGAATGATTTTCCATTTGGGAACTTTCCTCACAATGCTACTCTTTGTGCTATCACTCTTCAAACCTGTGATGGACTTCTTTATGAGGCAACAAATCATCTCGTTGCTCATTGGCATCTGTCTTGCAGTCGGAACTGTTTGCGGGATTGCATTATTCATCAAAAGAGGAATATCAAAAGATCTTCAGTCCATCTCCAATGTTGACGACTATATCTCCAACGCATTCACAACCCTATTTCAGGCGTGTGCTATGCTAACCTTTTTCGCCATTGGTTTTGGCTGTTCTAATCTTTTCTTTTTTAAGAGTTATGCAGCATTTCATTTAGCGGCTACCCTACTCTTCCTCTACCTTCCTTTTGGAAAATTGAGACACGTTGTATATTACTTCGCAGCACGTTACCATTTGGGCTTCTTCTACGGCAGTCGCAACACATGGCCGCCAAAGAAAGCATAAACAAAGAAAAGTGAGGTCAGCAATGGTCTCACTTTTTTTATATTTAGAAGTTTTATCTTATCAGAAAACTGCATAAACTCACAAACCAAGTGCGGGAAGTATCGAGAGTCACCGAATTCAGACTGTACGATAAGTTTGAATTGATTTTCCAAGCGGCTGAATTAAAAACTATGGCTATATGAATAGGAATTCCGCTATTGAGATTCTATAGTACGGGGGGAAATATCCTACTTATAACCAGTTCCATAATCATATTATCGCCATCTTCAAGATAAAATTCTAAACATTAAGAAAATGACGTTGAATTGAGAAGAAAATAGGTTCCATCATTAATATTCGATGTAGCATACGCGTCACAGATTGAAATTCATCAATAGGACCTATTTTAGAAAATAATTATCCGCAATATATCTCACATCAAAACATAAGTAAAATATTTGCAATAACTTTTCATCCAAAACAAAAAAAAACAGCTCCAAATTCTACAAAAAGTTGTATTTTTGCATTTTAATTATTAATTTCCCTCTGCATTAAGACAGCAAAACACTTTATGACAATCGAGCAGGAGAATATATCATCTTCAGGTTTTATCACATCATCGTTTGAGAACATCTCAGATTCGTTTACCGACTTCTCTGAAATTCCATCACAGGGTTTTAATCAACTTTTTAAAGCGAAACGTCATGGACAGTGGTTTGTTCTAAAAGGGTTAAAGCCCGAATATCAACAAAACACCCTATATAAAGAGCTTCTTTCCAAAGAGTATGATTTAGGAATACAAATTAAGCATCCCCATATTATTCAAACATTCAACAAAGAAACCCGCCATCCCATTGTGGGGCCTTGCTTGGTGATGGAATATGTTGATGGTTGCACACTGAAAGAGTTTCTAAAACGAAATCCATCGCGCAAAAAAAAGCTGAAGATTGTACGGGAAATCTTGTCGGCGCTCTCCTATTTTCACAGCTTACAGATTATCCATCGAGACCTTAAGCCTGAAAACATTATGATTACGCACAATGGCAACAACGTAAAAATCATAGACTTCGGTTTGGCAGACAACGACACGTACGCAGTTTTGAAACAACCTGCAGGTACTAATAAATATATGCCACCGGAACAGATTTCAGGCGATGTACCGTTAGATTGTCGCGCAGACATCTACGCATTTGGCATTATTCTTAGGCAGATTTTTCCCAACGAATTTGGGGCAATCTATCGGAAAGCGACTCAAAAAAACCGCGAAAAACGATTCGACAATGCAGAAGAGATTGCCAATCTTTTAGTTCGCCGACAATATTTCAAACCGCTTCTACCACTTTTTTATGTACTGTTGGTCGGCATTACCATAGGTAGCCTCATTATAATACTCAATCCAAGGAGCAAAAACTCCTATCCAGACAAACCGATTGAAACCTCTGATACAGTTAGAAACGATTCCTCAGAGAGCAATAAAGATAGCGAAATCATAGCAAAAGATAGCATTTCGAATAGTGAAATTAAGAGCACAAACAAAGCGTTAGAGACGGATATTAACAATGAGGGTGACAAACTATTAAGCCAACTTGAAAATACAACTAACAAGATTGGAGAAATTTACAATTCTCTATACGACTACTATATTGCATATCCCAATTATCAACACGAAGATATTGAAAGGCTTATTGAATTAGAAAACCAATTCAACCAAGAATGCAGCAATCTGGAAACTCTCTCGAAAAAGATTTACAGATTAAAAGATGAGGGAAAATTAACGGATGAGCAGTTGACTCAACTACATGTAATTGAAGTATATACATCACAAATTATGACTGCCTACTTAGAACTCTACGCAGCCTTTGAAGGGGTTATACATTGATAAATTCTATCATCTTCACACTCCTATTATCCTCTCAACATTCTCATTCGCCATTATTATCCATTATAGAGAAATAAAAAAGGCCGAACACACGAGTGTTCAGCCTAGAACTTAATAAATATCCTAAGAGGATTAGTTATATTTTCTAAAATAGACAGCAGTTCCAATAACTATAACCAATACTGAAAATAGGTTTGTTACAAGAGTAAGTAAAAAGCCACTTTTTTCCCCTTCTGCAGGGTTCAAATCAAAAATAAGCAACCACTCAATAACAATAACAACAATACAAATTAACATCAAAACTCCTTTATATTTTTTAGCAGCAGTTACAGCTTTGTTTTTCACTTGAAAATTTCGTTTTTCAGCACTAATCATACGTTGAAGTTCTGCATCTGTAACATTCTGTTTTGCAGCCTCCATCCGAATTACACTCATTTCATTCTCCAATTGATTCATCTCAATTGCTTTCTTAATTTTAATTTGCAAATCACCAACCATATTCTTCATTATTAAGCCATACATTTCATTTTTACTTTATATAGAACTTGCCTTTCATCCACACCTACTTCACGGGCAATTTCGCATAAGTATTCCTCCTCATTGGGAGACAATTCACCATCTTCTGCTGCTATTGCAATCAACTCCTCCAACAGTGCCATAGACTGGTCTTCTTCATCTAGCTCTTGATTCTCCACATCTTTAGTAGGATTAAGTATACGTGTCGTTTTTGTTGCTCCTTCCATAACAACATTTGCCAATGGTTTAAATTTTAAAATTCTTTCAAGAACTACAATTACCCCTGGAAGAAACGGAATATTCGCTTCTTTAGAGATAAAACGAGCTGTTTCCAAAATCTCTTCTAAAGGAAAATTTTGAATAGCACATTGTACGTTCAAAAAGATATTTTCAACCTTTCCTCCTTCACTTATACTACAATTTTCAGCCATATTATCCAATTTTTTGAAGTTTTTTTAACAAAGAGATTAAATCGCTTGCATCTTTACCACTTCTTTCCTGGTACACTTCCAAGGATTGTATAGTCTCTTCAATATTTATTTTCGCCATTAATTTAGCTAACATAACATCCATCAGAGCCATTGCGTTATCCTTGACTTTTCTCCTCTTTTCTCCTATTCTAGTAATTGAATCTTTAGTTACTTTTACCAATTGTAAGGAAGTTGTATTTGCTGTAGATACAACAGTTTTTTTTGCTTTATACAAAGCAGAAGACACTTTCTGTGAAAACTTTGCAAAAGAAGATTTCTCTCCGAACTTAGGGTTAGAAATTGGAACAACTTTAAGTTCTTTGCGTACTTCTTGTCCTTTCTCATTTACATATATTTGTCCAATTGGAACCTCACTTTTCTTTACTTTTTGATCATTTAACAATGTCACAACAACATCCTCCATATTAAACTCAAATTTATCACATTAAACACATTAATTTTCTACTACTATTTCCTCGTCAGAAGTAAGACCAGAAAGCAATGCGGTAGCACTCTCTTTGTTAACCCCAAGAATATTAGCAAGAACATAGAAATTTGAAATTTCCCCATCCGCAAGATAATCATCACACCCCATTAATTGGAGACATAATGCTAATATTATACCTTTATCTTCCACATCAATATATGGCACCAGTGATGACAATCGAGCAAAGAGTGCATCGGAGGTTAGATCTAAAATTTCTGGCAAGACAGATTCCATATCTTCCATAAGTGATTCCAACTCACATACATAAGCAATATCACGAACACATTTCTGCTCTAATTCGCTAAACTCGCCATCTGCCCAAACAGCAGTAGCAATAAAATTTGCTATTATCTTTGTACTTGTATTCATATCATAAAATTTCAACTACCAACTACCGGAGGATGAATTGCCTCTTCCACCTCTAAAAAGTTTTGAAGGAAATAGGTCCGATATTTGTTCTATCACATCCTCCACTCCATTTTCTGATATTTCTTGTTTCTCTTCATCTTGTTCTTGCTTCTTTTTATCCTTAATTTTCTTAACAGCGTATGCACCACCAGCAAGTACCGCAGCACCAGCAAGAATCTTACCTACCTTACTTTTTTTTCTAGAAGAAGACGACATAACCTGACCAACTATATCTCTAACATCTTCAGCAGATTCGCCATATTGTTCTTCTTTTGCAGAAATTAAATTTGATTGTGATGCATATCGAGTTTCATTCTCATCATATTCATGCGACGAAACGTGATAATCATCTTCAATACTATATTCACTTGAAACATCATCAATTTTTTGCGCTCTTAATTCTCTCGCTCTTAAATTTTCCTCTTCACGCTTAAGTTTTTCTAACGCAGCTACTTTTTTTCTCTGTTTCGCTAATTCTTTCTCTTTTTGAATAATCTCTGGATCTTCCTCTAATTCCTTGTCAATTTCTTCATCTCTTAATTTTTCCTCTTCACGCTTAAGTTTTTCTAATGCAGCTACTTTTTTTCTCTGTTTCGCTAATTCTTTCTTTTTTTGAATAATCTCTGGATCTTCCTTTAATTCCTTGTCAATTTCTTCATCTTCTTCAGTTTTTTTACGTCTATAGTGTTTCTCATTGTCATTATTTCTCTTTCTTTTAACCAAAACCAAAACTAGAATGATAACAAGAATTATAAGCAGAAAATTTAACGCTAACATATAATCAGTTTCTTTCTCCTCGGTTGAAGAGTCATTTGAAGGATGATTTTGCATTGCTAAAACTGGGGTGGAATTACCATGCTCATCAGCACTTTCATCTGTCATCTTATTAAGATACACTAAAGCAGCCTCAATTCCGCTAAAATAATCATTCTGTTTAAAATAGGGAATCATACATTCACTAACAATATCCTTGCACACTTTTGATGTAAAAACATCAGTAAGATCTGGACTAGTTAGCACTAATGCCTCTCCTTTTTCTGATTTAGTTTTGGGTTTTACTAAAATCAACAATCCTTTTTCATCAGTAACACCCCACTCTTTCCCCAATTTAGCAGCATAATCATCAATATTATAACCATCAAAAGTAGAAACGATACACACTGCAATTTGAGTTGAGTAGTAATCACACATAGCTTGTACATCTGCTCGTATTTGTTCTAACTCTACTTCCGATAGTATATTGCTATAATCATTCACATATTCGTTATCTCTTTGAGGTAAAGAATATGCCCCAAATATATTAAAAACTGAAACAAATAACAGTATAGAAATTAATTTTATGATTTTCATATCGTTTATATTAACATTCCCTTTAGTCTTATTGCCACAAAAGATTGATGCGTATAGAAACAAGACTCAAACAACAAAACTAAAGGGAATTTGATATTTATTCAATAACAATAAATTCTGTACGACGATTTTCAGAAGACTTTGGATCTTCAGTATTTTTCAACTGGGTAGAACCTAATCCAACAACTTCCAATCTCGCAGAATCAATACCTTCATGTTGAATAAGGAAATCAACAGCTGCTTGTGCACGTTTTTCACTTAATTGTTGATTAAAGGATTCTGTTCCCTCTGCACTTGTATGTCCTTCTATGCGAAGACGTACCTCAGGATGTTTTTTCATCGCATTTGCTAAATCATGAAGTACAAATTTTGCCTCTTCTGAAATTTTCGCATCTCCTACTTTAAATTCAGCAGCATTATAATCCTTTTCAATTTGTTCGATTTCCTTTACCACAACTGTATCATGCAGAACAACTGTTTCTACAACCGTTTTTTCGATAATCTCAGGTTTCTTATTATTACTGCGAACTAAAAATATAATGAGGACAGCGATAACAAGAAAAGCTCCCAATAACACCCAAATCCAAGATTTCGATTTCTTAGGTTCAACTGGAGGTACATAACCATTAATATATTCTAATTCATAGCTACCAGATTCTCCCTTAGCTGTTTTTTTTAATTCAGCCACTTCAATATTATAAATATCTGCATATTGAACAAATTTGCTATAAATATCTTCTGGCCACATCAATTGCGTAAAACCCACTTGGGTACCATCTTGTAAAGACACATACCACTTTACTTTCTTCATATTTTCAACTAACTCAATAGCTTTAGAATTTGAATCAGCCTTAGCTTTCTTTTCAATATTACCAACTGTATCTAATAAATCATCATTAGAATTTATAATACTAGATGGAAATGCTTTATTCAAATCCTTTAATGTAGCCTGTGGATACATTTTTAAATATCCAGCAACAATGCCTAACGCAGTCCATTTTTGAGATTGACCGTGAACTTTAATTTTTCCGCTCATAATTCATTTATTTATTTAACTCAATAGAATTTCATTATCTTTTCAAGTTGTACTATTTACCAGCAGCAGAGAGAGTAATGTCATTATCTGACAATTTGCTATCGTCTGAGTTTGCAACTTGTACTGTTACACCAAAAAGTTCTTTCATTTTCTTCTCAAATGTACCTACTTTTAGATTACCAGCACATTTTAGTTCTCCTCCTTTAGCCTCGCCATCACGTATGGAAGCTAAAGTAGCACTTTCATCAGCAAATTGTTTTCCTTTGTAAACTCTTAATGTTGCACCAAAAGAATCTTTAAATTGTTTTTTCAAACTTTTAACCGTTAAACGGCCACTAATGTTAAATTCTGCCATAATTACTTTTAATTTTATTGGTTTAATAATTGCATTGATTACTAGAAATATTTCTAAGATTAAATTGTCAATATCAATATAGATTATTCCGCAATACTACTAAGATTTAAACGAGAAATAATCTTAAAATGGTTAGCTACCAAAAGCCTTATTCAACATCATTATCACTTCATTTAGTTCTTTATTCTCCTTTTGCATGCGTTCTTCTTCCGTAAGAAAAACTTTATCAAATTCTTTATCAAAACCTCCTCCTAATTCAAAAAAATCATCGTAGTTTGATTTTCCCAATAGTTTGTTTCTTCTAATTCGTTTCTTTGCAATAATTAAAGCATCTAAGAATAAACCAAACTCATCAGCATCCATTCCAAGAGAAACAGCTTTACGAGTTAATATAGCTCGATCCTGCTCATTAACAACTTCCTTCATTAATGCAGACCGAAGTAGCGGACGTAATAATTCAAATTTTGACATTGCGACTAACTTCTTTTCAAGGGTTGTTTAGAAGGCATTCACTAAAAATACAATTGCCATAGGTAGAAAAGAAAACTGAAATGCATATTTTAATGCTGTTCCAATACGATTGTTCAACAAATTTACACGGTCTTTTACCCAAAACCAACGCGGCGGAATCATTTTATTCCAACCAATTAGCCCTACAAAAAAACCTAAAACAGCTGATATAAGACATAAAAACAACATCCATTCTTCTACAAAACCCCAACCCAAAAAACCTAAGATAATTACAAAAGGAGAAAGAAAATTCCATAACCAAAGAAAAAATGTCATAGCTTTATATTATTTTCGTTTAAGTAACATTTACATCATGCTAAAAGCCTTTATACGTACCTTAAAGTAACTCTTTTACTAAATTAAGTAAAATAGAAACATTATGTCAAAAATTGCCTAAATTTGAGTCCAATTTTTTCCAGTCCATTCGTACACAATCACTTTAGAACCACAATGTTTACAACTTGCGCCATCCCAAAAGGAAGATTTTACACAATCTTCACAAATTGTTTTACATTTTGGACAAGTATGTTTTCTAAACGAAGAAATACGTAAAAAGCCTATACTTTTTACACCACAATATTCACATTTAAAATCGCTTTTTGCCATTTACTATATTGATATTAATTTGAATTGAATTAAACAGATACAATTTACTTATTTTCAACAAAGTCTAATAATTTTTTTCCAAGTTGTTGCACTGTCCATGACTCATCATACTGAAATCCGACTTCATCAGATAATTTTCTTAGGGCAGCCTTAACAGAACCACACTTCTCAACTAATTCCTTACTAACTTCTATAGAATTGTCCACATTCTGCCACACCATATGGTTTGCAATTTTTTTCCCTCTTTTTTTCTCATCTTTTGAAATAGAACCTGTTGCCATAATTATTCATATTAGAAAAAATCACCTACTCTTTTCTGGATTTTCGGCATCCTCCAAATGAATTATTGAATAGTATTAATAATCACCTCATTATATCCGAATGACTTGAACATTTCTTGTAATTTCTTCAAGCCAGATTCTTTTGCTTTGTCTAAAATTCCATCATTAATTGCATCAGATTTAATCTGCTCTAATGCTTGTTTTTTTATCTCAGTAACTTTATTTTCATTCCATTCTCCAGTTTCAACATAAACATCAAAGTTGGCTGGGTTAACAATTACATCTAAAATTTCAACTTTCGGCAATGTAACTGTCAAAGTGTCTCCCTGGACAATTATATCATCATCACTTAGACCTTTGAGGTTAAATCCAGCTCGAACCTTTCCATTAGCAATAATAACTATTTCGTCAGTCACTAGTCCATCTTTTTTACCAAATACCTTTGCAATTTTATTACCTAGACTATTATCGACGATTTTCCTAGTCTTGGTCTCTCGAAGGATAATTTCTTTATAATAGCAGGCTGATGTAAATTCTGAAATCTTCTTAATTTCTGTTACAACATTACAAGTTTCTTCAATTTGTAATTCCTCACTTTTAGTAGTAATCCAACCTTGGTGTAATGCCAAAAAAAACACACTAGAGGCGATAGCAAGTATAAGAATGATTATAAAAATAATTTTATACAATTTTCCTTTCATAACTATTCAAATTTTATAGTAATAATTTCAAAACCAAGTTGAGCTAATAATGATTTAAAAAATGACGATGTATTTTTTTCTGCATCAGCTAAAATTCCTAAATTAGGCACATCATTTCGTATACTTTTTTCGCCTAACTGCAGTAGTCGATTCTTTTCTGCTGTAGTAAACTTCGACCTAAAAGTTGCAATATTTTCATACACAAGAGTTGACTTATCAGGCGGCATATTTAAAGATAAAAGTTCTGCTTTAGGTAAAGTAAGAACTACCGATTTCTTCTCTTCATCAACAACAACTTTTGTCATATCAATTTTATTCAAATCAATACCCGCTTTTAAATATGCTGTACAATTAAAAAGAATTTTTCTATCACCAACTTTATACCAAGATGGATCATCTGAAGCTTTCACAACCTTAGTAACGGTATATTCAACAGAACCTAATTCCGCAACCTCAGTCATTTCTGCCATCTTTTGACTTAGTTTTTGTTCTAACGTTACTGTGGGTTCTTGATTTACTTTTCCTGCAAGTCTTAAAGAATAATTATCACAAGAGATAAACAAGAATGCAGACAAAAACATTAAGAATAATATTTTTTTCATTGTAATAGATTTATAATTAAAACATGTCGAATAACTCTATCATATATTAATCTTCTTGTTCGTTATTCACTTCTTTTTTTTGTTCATTATTCTCTTTGAATTTCTCGAAAATCTCTACTAATTGATATCGGAATTCAGTAAGTTTTTTTAATTCAGAAGTTTCATCAATTTTATTATCAACCGTTGAGAGGTATTCTATGTAACATTCTTTTAGGCTATTAAATAGATTTACATCTTTTGAAAGTATATTTGCTACGCTTTGGGGTACTATAGATTTAACTTTTCCTTCTCCTAAACTAAAATCGACAATAGTGCTTACTATTTCATTTGACAATTTGATGATTTTTTTTTCGTCCATAGTTCTAAAATTTTAAAGATTATACATAAATTTATTTCACAGATTTGTTTCTAATTTTTTTTAATCCTCGAATCCAATTAGAAGAGATTGTTTCATTATCTTTGATATTCAAAGGATAGTCAAATTGCAATTGTGAAAGTTCTTCACACTCAATATTTTCAGCTTGTTCTTTTGTATCTGTATATTCCCACTCCCAATAGCAACTATCTATTATTTTATTTATATAAACGTTGGCTTGATGTTCAGGACTATTCGGAACCAAAATTGCACGCAACGTTCTTCTAAAAGTAGAACTACCAAAGGGTCCTTCTATATGTATACGAACTCTATCATGTAAATTCTTACTAATGCCTACATATAAGCAAACATATTTGTCATCACCTATTGTTTGTGTTCTGAGAGTTAGTATTTCAGCACTACATTGCTCATTAAGTAGTGACAAGATATCGTCAGCTAAGTGCTCAGGAAACCACCAACGATACCAACCTGGGCACTCTCTTATAGTTTTAAAACTACCTCTCAAATTACATGCTTTTATAAATTCTGTTGCCATATTTAAATTTTAACATCAATACTTTTATTCAATAGGCAACCGCTCGGGATAGGACAAAAAAAAACGTGGATTTTTTTGTCCGTCAAAGAGGTTCTAGCACAACCTAAGCAGAAAACAAAAAACAATCCACGCCTAATAGATAGACGTAATCACAATTTGTGCTTCTGCTTTAGTGATTAAAATTTGCTAGATTTCTTTGACTAAACAAAAAGCGATTGCGTAAAAAAATCAAGAACGTATCTCTTCGTTAAAAGAGTTTGCAAAGATAAAGATTTTTTTTTACATCAAGCGTAGATTGTTATTTTTTTTGAGATTTTTTTCTCTCTGTAGAAAGATATTTTAAAAGGTTACTAATTTTATAAATATGTAAACTATTTTATTCGCATCACATTGCTCAATCCCCCTTTATTTCCTACCACAAAAAGTGTAGGAGGGTTGTTTCCGCGCACAAAATTATCTAAATAAAGAGGTTCACCAATAATAAAGCAGGTACAGTGAAGACTATCCTCAGGTTTTAATT
>Ga0233362_1000153_pt1 | contig 14743 bp, 4 predicted proteins | sample ElkDunMinimDraft_22_FD_180674 | JGI IMG/M metagenome (GOLD analysis project Ga0233362, IMG submission 180674) | Fecal eukaryotic communites from dung pellets of Tule Elk in California, USA - Elk Dung C1 | ecosystem: Host-associated > Mammals > Digestive system > Large intestine > Fecal | place... | reverse complement strand
GATGAAACGGAGGCTAGCCGAAGTGAAAACACACTTCAAAACGTAAAAAATTATAAAATTACTCGCAAATGTCAAAAAAAATATATCTTTGCACAAACAATTTTTACACACTTTTTGGGACAGTATCGATTATACAGGATTTAGAGAAAACTCGTGTACGTTAGATAATCTATTTTATCGAATGGCAATAAATTCAAAACATAAAAAAAGGAGGATGAATCGAATCATCCTCCTTCATTTTATATATGCAACTTATTACTTCGTAAGGTGTACTTTGTAAGAAGCTGCAGCATTGTCAGATTCAATTCTAACCACGTAGATTCCAGAAGCCACATTCATTGAGATTACAGAGACATTTTCTGTTACACGACCTCTATAAACCAATTTACCATACGCATCGAAAATTGCCACTTGATTAATTTCTACATTATCGTTATTTATGATATAAACATTTTGGCTATATCCATAAACTTGAACAGCATAAAGCTCATTTTCTGTAATTCCGATAACAGTAGTATCTTCAATAATAGTATAGTCAGGAGTTCTGAACATCTTAATTTGAGACCATTCGCTAGAGAATGTAGAAGTACAATTTGCTTTCACTCTCCACATATAATCAGTACCTTTATCTAAACCTGTAAGATTATATTCATTAACTGCGATATTTGGAACTTCGGTGTAGTTAGCGTCTGTTAATCTCTTGTATTGAACAGAATAAGATGGAGCACCTGTATTATTCCAATGTAAAGTTACCGAGGTTTCATCAAGGTTAGTGATATAAGTGTTGCTTGGAGCAGCGCAATAAGAGATTACAAATGAAGCTGCGATAGTATGATTTTCCATTACATTAGTAAATGTAAATGAAGAGATAGCACCCATTGAGATACCATCAACAACAACATTTTCAATTGAGTAACCTGCATTTGCCGAGATTGTGTAGGTTCTATTGTCGCCGTAATTAACAGACGTTGTTCCAGCAGGTGTGATTGAACCATTAGCACCAGCAGTAGCTACGATATTATAAGTGTTTTGACTCATTGTAGCAGCAAGAGTAACGTTAGCAGTTACAGCAGGAAGAGTAACAACAGCAACACCTGCAGCATCAGTAGTAAAGGTTACGTTAGCACCATTCAAAGTTACGGTAGCAATTGAATAACCTGCATTTGGAGCAATAGTGAATGAAGGAGTTGCACCATAAGCTACCACTTGAGTTCCAGGAGTAATTGTTCCGTTTGTTGGAGCATTTACGGTTACCGTAAATTCGTTAGCAGCAACCCATACATAAATTGTATGATTAGCTTGAACATTGTTGAATGTATAACTATTTACAGCACCTACAGAAGCACCATCAACAACAACATCTACAATGTGGTAACCTGTGACTACAGAGATGTTATAAGTTTGGTTAGCGCCATAGTTCACAACAGTTGCGCCAGCAGGAGTAATAGTACCATTACCACTGATAGAAGCATCGATTGTGTATTGCAATTGTGCGAAAGTTGCAGCAATTGAGTGGTCTTCGGTAACATTGGAGAATGTGTAATTATCAATAGTTCCCATATTTATGCCATCTACGGTTACACTTGCAATTGCATAACCTTCATTAGCTTCGATTGCAAATGTTTGAGAAGCACCACTTGCCACGGTTGAAGTACCTGGAGTAATTGTTCCGTTTGCACCTGCATTTACGGTAATTGTGTATTCAACTTGGGTAAATAGAGCTTCGATAGTATGGTTATCTCTAATTTGTGTAAAGGTGTATGTAGAGATTGCACCTTGAGAAACGCCATCAACAACAACATCAGCAATTGCATAGCCAGGAGCAGCTTCAATAGCATACTCAGCAGTTTCATTGTAGAGATATTCAGCAACGCCAGAAGGTGCGATCATACCGCCATTTTGAGCAGAAGCAGCAATAGTAAAAGTAAGAGGTTCGAAATAAACTACGATATCGTAATCAGAAACGATGTTGCGTAATGTATCAGTGTAAGGCATTTCAGGATCTGCGACAACAACTTGTTCGCCATTAACTGTAATAGATGCGATATAATTGCCTTCTGCAGGAGTTACAGTGTAGATATATTCGTATGCTGGATCGTAAACCATTGTAGTTTCGGTAGCAGGATTAATTGTACCAGAACCATAAGCAGTGGTTGTAATTGTAAACTCATCTTTTACCACAACAATTTCCACATATTGTTCTTCTTGTACATTTGAGAATTGATAAGCGGTAATACTACCTAAGAACACGCCATTAATTGTTACGCTCTCGAAACGATAACCAGGAGCAGGTGTTAACGTACTCAAGAAGTCATCACCATAGTTAATATATTTCACGAATGTAGCAGGAGCTACCACATCGTTACCATTCACAATTGCATTTCCTCCAATAACAGAGTAGTGGATACCTACAGTATCGATATCAACGATAGCTTCAACTGTTACATTATTTTCAACACTTGCAATAGTGTAAGAGAACTCTTGACCATTTAGAGCCACATCATTCATAACGGAAACACCATCAACAAACATATCCAATAGGTGGAAGTGAGGTTGGATTGTTCCTGTAACGGAAGCAGCATCAAATTCAGCTACTAATTGAGTTTCTGGAGCGATAGTACCTCTAACTTCTGTACTATTCAAATATTCAGGAACAGCGTTGCGAATAGAAGCCAGAACTTGGAAACCAAATACAACATCTACATTTTGTGTTGTAGTAACATTTTCAAAATCATAGTTAGTGATTGGTCCTTGGTTTTCTCCATTGACTGCAACGTTTACAATATGGTAGTTTTCAGCAGGTGCGAAAACAGCGGTTGTAGAAGTTCCATAATCAATCCAAGTATCGAATTGTGCTGGAGCTGTCAACATTTCGCTTGCATCCACCATACCTTTACCTGCGAGAATATTATAATGAACATTTACAGTATCTTTTCTGAATGTTGCTGTAACATAATTTTTGATTGCAGAGAAATTCTCTATAGTATAAGAGTAAGTACCATCACCATTATCTACAACATCAGCAGTAACATCAGTTGAATTATATGGAACCATTAAACCTAAAACTAAGCTATTGAAATGATAATTTGCAGCAGGCTCAAAAGTTACAGTATGAGTATTCCCGTCTGTAATAATATCAGTAGTAGCAGGAATAAATTCGCCAGGAACTTCAGTATAAAGAGGATTATAATTTTCAACCACTTTAAGAACTTGGATTTCATGTTTGAAATCTACATCGATTACATGAGATTCGGTTACATTTTCTAATGTATAAGTCATGTAATTAGAATAATTTAGGTCTTCATTTAACATTTGAGTTCCATCAACAGAAAGAGATTCAACATAATACAAATGATCTGGAGTAATTTCTAATGTTAAATCTGTACCAGCATCTACTTCAACTACACCACTTGGTGTAACGATACCATTTGCGCCAGCATTAACAGTTACTTCAACAATAGGATAAATAGCGAAATTATCGATTGAGAATCCTAAATGGCCTGCGTTGCTTTGTGCATGGAATCCGAAATAATAAACACCATCTTGTGCAATTGTTAATCTTTGTTGTGCAGTAACAACATCAGCGTTATTAGTAGTATGGGACGCAATTTGATTACTCATACCAGCAATCGTTGCAGATGTGCCATAATATACAGCAAACTCTTCTTCCATAAGGCTATTTGCTTGATAATCATAATACATATTATAAGTACCTGCAGGCAAATAAACACAAGGAGAAATAATCCAATCGTTAGCAGACATATTATCGTTAAACGAATAAGTGATAGCATTGTTAATATCCATTACTACACCATCATTATTTGCATCAACATTATTCCAACCATCATTAACTACAATATTATCAAAGTTTTCAATGTATGGAACATTTTCAGGTTCAAGAACTATCACATTAGATATAGCTTGATTATTTGCAAGATTAGCATCTCCATGAAGTTCAACCCAAGCAGTTACAGTATTATTACCTTCAACAAAAGTTGGAAGTTGTGAGAAGGAATAACTATATGAATCCATGAAAGCGAGTGGAGATTCCAAAGTAACTGTTTCATGAACTGGAGTTCCGTCGTTTACTTGGTAATATGCTTCGAAAGAAGAAACAGATTGGTCAACACCTAAATTAGACACTTGAATAGTGATAGGATCGTTGATTTCGCAAGCCTTATTGATTGCTGCAATTGAACTCAACATCAAGTCTGTTGAATTAGGACAGAAACTGAAACGCACGTTGTTACGTTTTGTCAAAACCTCGTATGCGGAATAATTGTTGAAAGGATTAGAGTCACTACGATATGCCATTGCTTTATTTCCTTGGCAAGAGCTTACCTTGAAGGAATATGAGCTTCCATTATAGGCGCCTGAATTATCTTCAACAACAAGCACTATATTTTCACCCAGGTAAAGGAATGGTGTAGAGAACATAAAATTGTTCCATCCTTGCGTACAATTCAATGCTCCTTGATATACCAATTGCAGATCCTCGGTAATCCAATCTGAAGAACTTGTGAACTCTTCTTTTGCTGTATTAGCAAGATAAATTTTCACATCTGACTTAGATGTAGTTGGTGAGCTATATGCATATTCAAAAGAGATTGCATTAATTTCGCCTGCCAAGCCAATTTCCTCAGCAGTATAAATTTGTTGTGAGTAAGAATATTTATAATAATTATGTACAGGAATACCATTATGAGTATTATTTGTTTCACTACCTAAAGCAACAACAACACTATTTTCACAAGGAGTTCTAAATGAAGCCATATCACTCCATACACTAACGATTTCTTCTGTACAAACTGCTTGAACATATACTTCGTAGTCTGTTTGTGGCAACAAATTAGCAAGGGTAACTTCAGGGTTACCTGTTACAGAGATTGTTGTTCCTGTTCCATGAGCGAAACCTGCAGGACCATATTCCACATTCCATTCTGTTTCTTCTCCCATTGGAATCCAACTAACCTCAGCTGTTGTTGCAGTGACATTTACAACTTCTATATCTTCTGGAACATTACAAGTTACTATAGGCTCGTCTGATCCACCTGGGCAAATTGAGAACATAATATTATTTCTAGAGGTGATGAGATATTTGTAACTAGTGGTTGCCGTTTGCGGAGAAGTGTAAGAAACAGCATTAGAATAATCAGAATATTGATGAATTGATTTTGCACCATCAGTTTGAGATGCAGCAAAAGAAGAGGAAGAGTAACCGTTCATTCCTTCATAATATGCCAACACCAAGTTGCTAGTTCCATCATATAAGAAAGGTTCAGACAATGTTAAGGTATTCCAACCATTTACAAAAGAGATATTACCACTAAGATAAGCTACTTGTGAAAGTTCAGAAGGAGAGATATAATCATTATTGTTTGTAAATACAGATTTTGATGTATTTCCCATCCAAATTCTCACATCTCCTACAGAACTTGATGATGGCACTTGAGTACAGTAGATTTTAATTTCTGAAATTAAACCACCTTCTGGCACATTAATATCTGCAGCGTCGTAAATTTGTTGAGAATAAGAGTATCCATAATAACCATAGAAAGGTAAATTGATATTTCCTGTAAAACCAGAGCCGATAACAACTTCTGCACCACCAGCACAAGCGGTTGAGAAAGTAATTACATCTGAATAATCGCTTTCGTTTGCACTACCACAAACGGTTTTCACTTTCACCTCATAAGTTGTAGATGGGTTCAAGTTTGTTAATGATATTGAATCAGCAGGAGCAGCTATAGTAGTCCAATCAGTAGCGGAATTTTCTTTGTAAGCCACAACATAACCGCCTTCACTTTCCATATCACTCCATGATAATTTAGCAGATATATCTGTAACATTAGAAACGCTTACAGAATTTGGAGCGAAACAAGGATCAGCAACACCAACCAAAATATCATCAAAGTGAATTTGATTATATGATGGATTTCCTGTCGGACGGTCAACGAAGAATACGATATGTCCATTTTCACCTTCATACTCGTTGAAACTTATTGTAAATGGTTCATAACTTGTATTGTCTGTTGAAAGTTCAGCAATAGAAGTGAAAGTATTTTCGAAATCTGTAAGATCGGTACAGATACCGACTACAGCTTTCGCATCATAGTAAGAATTATCTGAGTAAGCTTTCATCCAGCCTGAGATCTTCAAATCTCTAACATCTTCAACATTGAAAACAGGCAATGCCACATATTGATAACCATAATTTGGAGAAGATTGATCATAAGAAGAACAATAGTTACTCATTTTTAATGACTGAGAGCCTGAGAACGCATATCCCTGACCTGGATATACAGATGGGAAATAGGTTGTGTTATAATAACCTTGCGAATATCTTGTCCAACAATTAGGTACAGCTGAACCAGAATAATAAGTAGCAGAAACTACATCTTCGAAATCTTCAAAATAAGGCACCTCAAACATAGCACACTGTGTGGTTACTGTAATTTCACTTGAAAATTCTCCAATAAGACTTTCGCCACACACATTTGCCACACGAACAACGTAAGTAGTTTGTGGTTGCAAACCTGTAATAGTAGTTGTATTACCCGTTACAGAGATGGTTTCCCAATTTTCAGAATTTTGAACTTTATATTGCACTTCACATTCTGCACCGCCATCATTTGTCCAAGACAAGTCAAAACTATTAGTTAATATATTTGATGCTGCAAGTTCTGTAGGTAAAAATGGGCAAGTATTGATTTTCACATTATCGATTGAAAATTCATTATTATCATCATTTATAAACATAAATGAAACTGCTCGACCTGCATAAACTGCTGGGATTTCCAAATATACCTTTGCATCATCAGAAGTTCCTTGGTAGAATGGAACGAAATCGTTTACATTTTCTCCAGTTTGAGAAATCATAACCTTATAATTTCCATACGCCATCGCTTTGAAAGTAATATAATAATTATTGTCAGATGGAATATTAATAAAAGGAGTCATCAACCAATCTCCAGCTTGTGTTGTACGCGCATACGAATAATTGAAAGAGAATCCATTTGTCTTCCAACATGTGGGTTGGATATAATTGTCAAAAGTTTCAGCAAAAGGAAGATCCGTAGCAAGACAACCTGATATGAAATTATATTCCACCCAATTACTTTGGTTTTCAGCATCACACACCGCTTTAATTCGTACAGTGTAGTTTTCGTTGCTTTCCAAATTACTGATAACAGCAACAGGAGCGCTAACTGTTAGTGCTGACCAAGCATTATCATCAGCGTTTTCAGGTTTAAACTCAACGATCCAAGATGTTTCATTTCCACCTGCTACCCATGTTAACAATGTTGAGTTTTGTGTGTTGTTACTTGCGATTTCAGAAACTTCGTTACAAATACTTGCTGTTGTGAAAGTTATCGTAACGGGTTCACTCAAATCGTTTGTTCCACAATTTGCAATAACACGTGCTTCATAATCTGTTTGTTGGGTCAGACCTGAAATTGTATAAGCATTGGCATTTTCAACTGTAACAGTTGTCCAATCTGTAGCATTAGCGGTTTTATATTCAATAATGAAAGAGTTTTGATTATCATTAGCCACCTCCCAAGTAATTTCTACACTATTAGGAGTCAGACTTTCAACAGCTACTACTGTAACCATTGGGCAGGATTCTGTATCTGCACAACCTAACAAATCCATGTTCAATTTCAAGTTTGGCAAATATGCGCTCAAAGAACCTGTACGGTTTTCTCCTGGATCAGAATAGTCTGCACGCGTGTACCAAGTTGAAGAGGGAGCATAAGAACTGTAAACGCTCTTAGCACATCCACCACTAGTTGTACAACCTGTAGCTTTTGACAACACCAACAATTTACTGCCGTCACTAATAGAGAACTCTTCATTAATTGGGAATTCGATCCATCCACCTTGAGTATAATCAGGTTGTCCTTCATAAATTTGGACAGCACCTGACTTATAGTTAGCGAATGTAGTTTCGGAAGCAAGGGCAAAATTTGCAGGAACTTCTTTTACCCAAAGAGTCAATCCCGCATTAGAAGATGAGTTTCCATAAGGCATATAAATAGCGATAGAATTGATTTTTCCATGCTCAGGCATTTCATACAAATTCGCAGTATAGAACCATCCCCAAGTACCACCTAAGAAATTGCCATTGGCTGTGGTTCCATTTCCCACAGAAACCTCTGTAGGAACGAGACCTTGTGTCAAACAAGCAACACTGAAAGTACCATTAACCCAAATGCTGCTTTCTCCATCACAGTTGGCTTTTACTCTAACATCATAGTTACTATTACCTTGAAGATTGTTCAAAGTAACGGTATTAGAGGTTGCATTGACTGTGTACCATTCGCTATGATTTGACAGTTTATATTGCAAAGTCCAACTATCTTGTCCTTCTGGAGCTGTCCAAGTGATAGTTGCAGAAGCGTCATCAGTAGTTACAACTAAATTTGTTGGTTGTAAGCAAGTTGGAAGTGAAAATGCAATATTATCAATTGCAGCTGGAGATTGGTTTCCGTTTCCGGTATTATTTTTCCAAGTGAATTGAACACGAACCTCACCTGCAAGTTCAGCAGGAATACCATAATTGAATTGACTCCATTCATTAACTCCTTTCAAAGTTGCGATATTAGTAGTTACACCTTCTTTAATAAGATCAACTTGCAAATAGTCACTACTTTCTCCATTTACTCTATATTCGAAGGAGAATTCTGCACCTGTTGAAGGAATTGTTACATCACGATAAACAGATACATTTGTAGCAGAATTCACATCATATTTATTAGTTACGCCATTGGAAGAGGAGATGAACAATTTATCATTGTTAAAACCTTCTGCTTTACCTACATACCATCTGTTTAGGTGTGAACCATTGTTGATAGTCCATGCGTAAGTTTCCAATTTATTACTTGCGAAAGTAACATTGAAAGGCACAGTTGCAGGATCTGTTAAGATAATATCAGAAGCGCCACGAGGTAAGATTTCAATATTATTGCTATAACGAATCACATAACCTGTTACATTTGCGTTAGCACCATTCGTAACAGATAGATTTGAAATTGCGCCCCAAGTATTATAAACTGAGAAAGTACCTGTTGCGCCCTCTTGTGTGATGGTAGCACCTTTTGTAGCAGAAGTAGTTCCGAAAGTACGATCTTGGGTAAAGGTAATTCCTTGTACAGTTACCAATTTTCCTTCATAATCTGCATAATTTTCTGCAAGTTGAGCAAGTGTAACCACAATAGGTTCTATTGGAGTTCCTGCAACACCTTCTGCCATTGCAATTTGTGATACAGGCTTCATCTCTATTAAATTTCTATATACCGAATATGTTCCGTAAACGCCACCAGAGATTACATCGCCAGGGTTATATGTTTTAGCCATAGTTCCGTATATGTACAAAGCACCAGTTGCATCTTGGATAAAAGTGTGATATCTATTAGAATATTGACCTACAACAGTAACATCACCTGTAATTTTGTAAATCGCATTTTCGTCAGAAGAAGCAGCACCAGCCGCTTTGAAAGCAGCAATATTAGCTACTTCGATAGGGAGATTTATGGTATATGTAATTGAAGTAACAGCACTTACATCTTCGCCATTTACAGCAATTGCTTTTAAAGTTGTGGTTGCATTAATAGCAATAGGAGATTCATACAAAGTAGAAGCTGAAGTTGGTGTAGTTCCATCCAAAGTGTAGTAAATAGAAGCGCCTTCTGTTGCAGAAGTTAGTGTAACATTTTGAGCTGCATAGTAAGTTCCCATAGTAATGTTAGCTACAGGTGCTTCTACAGCTACTGCACCAACAGTTTGCAATTTATAAAGTTGGCAAGGAGTTTGTCCATTATTTCCGTAAGTTGCAAAACGAGGACTTTGTCTATTCCATTGTATGTTTCTTGTTGCATTAGTAGCATTAACAATTCGCAATGTACTTCCTTCAAAATGGATATTCCACTTGAAGTTATTTGAACTTGCAGATGTACCACCTTTTAGAGAATTTCCAGAAGTCCAACCGAAGTATTGTCCAGCAGTAGTAGCAATCGTATAAGTACCACTGGTAGTTTTGGCAATAGTTAGTTGGTAACCATCTGTTGTAGCATTAGAAGCAATGGTAGTTCCATCTAAATAATCATCAATAACCGTACCTAAACCATAGATTGTACTTGTTGTTGAGAACCCAGAAAATGCGACTGTTCCAGCTTCTGCATTAGAAATTAACAAATAGGTTCCAGACCAATCATCTTGGTTTTCTGTCACCAATTGGTACGACTGCGTTTGCGCTACGAGCGTACCCATTGCCATGAAAGCAATCACCATAGCAATAAATCCTTTACTTTTCTGCAAAAAGGATTTCAATTCATAGAGTTTTTTCATAACTTATCTTTTTGATTTATAATTGATTGTATTTTATTGTTTCATTTTTTTTATTATATGAAAGGGATAGCAAAGATAGATATATTTTTTTTACATTCGGTCACATTTCTTCTAAAATAAAAAATACTTATTATTGCAACAAAAACTTCAATTTTATCAAAATCAATTAATTAATAATATCAGATTTAAACATTATAATTTAAAAACACACAGTTACAAAATGTTGTAAATTTCAGAATTTCAACCACCTACAAACAAAAAAATGACATTGTTTATATGTTAATATTTTTACTAATTTATCCAAATAAAATCGAAATTACATAGATTATTTTTCCTATTTTTGCATTTATGATAACCAGGGAGTCCTTCCTAACACACAACATTCTTCCTACCTAAAATATGACAATACTCACTTGCAATCTCTGGTTATCATTTTTGAATAATTCGATAGAGTTTTCCAGGACGACATTCTATCACGCCATTAAGCTCTAATCCTAACAACAACGAAGAGATTTTTGAGGGTTTGCAACAATCGGACATTTTAGCCACAATTTCATCTACAGTCAATTCCTGTTTCTCAGCAAAAAGAGCTAATATCATTTTCTCATTTTCAGAAAATTCGACAAAAAGTTGCGGCTGAATATATTTTCTTTCTGGCAAGTTCCATCCCATCATTTCAATAATATCAGTACCCGAAGTCACCAAGGCAGCGATATTTTTTCGAATCAATTCATTACAACCTTCTTGTGCCGAGGCAAATACTGAGCCAGGCACTGCAAATACATCACGATTATATGAGGAAGCAATTTCTGCCGTAATTACGCTACCACCTTTAACGCCTGTTTCTGCTACGAGTACAGCATCTGACATTCCTGCAACGATTCGATTTCGGGCAGGAAAATTCTGCCTATCTGGCTGTGTTTTAAAAGAAAATTCAGACAATAAGGCACCTCCCGATTTGATAATTTTTTCAGAAAGTTGTAGATTTAACGGCGGGTAAACAACCCCCAATCCAGACCCCCAAACGGCAATTGTAGGCAGATTATTTTGTAAGGCGGCTTCGTGCGCAGCAGTATCTATTCCCAAAGCCATTCCACTAATCACAGTCAGATCATCACCCTGAAAATCAGCTAAAATTTTGCGCACCACATCTGTTCCGTATGGTGTAGCGTTCCGGGTTCCAACTACTGCCAACGATTTTCTACTATTAAAAATAGAATTCCCTTTGTAAAAGAAAGTAGGAGGCGAATCTCTACAATATAGAAGCCGCTGTGGATACTCAGCATCGGTAAAGTGACAAATTTTCACCTCTCCCCTCTCAATCTGCTTGAGGTCAACAGCTACACTTTTTTCAATCTCTCGAGTAATTTTGGGAAAAGGAATGGATCGATTCCAACCTTGGTTAATAGCATATTGGTGCGCATTTCTATCAAAAACAGCTTGCGCTGAACCGAACATTCTAATCAATTTCTTGACAAGACCATTCCCTATTTTTTGTTGATAGCGTAAAGCTAACCTATAAAAATTTTCATCGAGCATAACGAGTTATTTTAGTCGTACAAAAATAACATTTTTTTTACACATTCCATCGTGGATTATTTTTTTCTCCTCTATTATTTTTTTCAAGAAAATTTTATACCTTTGCCAAAATTTTTAGAGTATGAAAAAAGCATTTAATTTCCTTTTAATTGCTGCGCTATTTATGATAGTGTGCTTTACAGGGTGTGATAAAGAGATCACTTACAAAGTCAGAATTACTTGTTGCCAAACTGAAACAGGCATCGATACAGGAGCCGTAATGCCGAATTGTCAAGTTAAGATTGGCAAAGATAATTATGCAGAATATGCTCAAGCTTCTGGAGTTACTGATGAAAACGGTGTTTTTGAATATACTTTCGCACACGAAGCCTTGCTTAGCGTAGATACATATTGCGAAGTTGTACAAGTGAATGAAGAGACAGGAGAGGAAACTGCCGACATTTATGTGGGTAGTAGTCAAGTAAAACTTTTGCCTAATGAAGTGGTTGAAGAAACCATTCTTATGATGAGGCAATAAAGTTTAGTCACTTGAAAAGAACTGCGATTGCATATATTCTATTCTCCATTATATCTTTTTCCTTTTTAGGTTTTATGTTTTGGTTTTTCCCACCCAAAGAAAAGCCTAAATCTATTGAAATTAAGAAGGAAAGAGTTTCTTTTGTAGATGAAAAAGATACACTAAATGTATTGCTTTTCTTCCACGCATCAGATGTATTTATCTATAGAGGGACAACAATTGGGTTTCAATACGATCTACTTAAATCCTTAGAAAAGGATTTAGGAAAACAGGTTAATTTGAAAATTGAAGATAATTATGATATTATCTATCAAGAACTTTTCCAAAATAATTATGACATTATCGTATTAGATTTTGCCAAAACGCCCTACAATCTTCCATTTTTAACACTATCTGAACCACATTCCTATTCTTATCCTGTAATTGTATCACGGAAAAGGATGGAAACAGATTCTACCCGAAACGATACAATTTTTGTTCCTGCCTATTTTAACCACCTTGTCAGTTTATCTGACACATTTGAAATTCATAATCGGAAAAACCTTCCTATTGAATACTCTAAAAAACACACTAGTGAAGAGCTTTTTGAGAGAATGGAAAGAGATGAAATTGACTATACCATTTGCGACTACAATATTGCCATTACACTTCTTCCCTTCTACTCTGAGCTTTCCATTCAAGCAAAAGCAGGACCTATCTATGAGCGTTGTTGGATTTTGAATAAAAACAATCTTCATTTGAATTTTAGAATTAATCAATGGCTTAATAAAAAGAAAAATACGAAATATTATGAAAATCTCAACAAAAAATATTTTTCTCAGCACTCTGGCTACATAAAATATTCAAACTCAAAAAGTAACAAATATAGGATTTCGCCATACGATGCCACCATAAAAGCATACGCAGAAAGATATGAAATAGACTGGCGCTTAGCGGCATCCATCATCTTCCAAGAGTGTAAATTTATTCCAGACTTAGTAGGCTATGGGGGTAGTTTTGGGCTTATGCAGATGATGCCCGTTACGTTAGAGCACTATGGTCTTGACGAAAATGCGACGGTAGAGGAACAAATTTGTGCTGGAATGAAATTATTACGCACATTGCACCGATATTTTGCAGAAGTGAATGAAGAGGATAAACCCTATTTTGTAGCGGCTGCTTACAACGCTGGTCCAGGGCACATCTTTGATGCGCAAAACTTATGCATTAAGTATAATGAAGACCCCAATCAATGGGAATCAGTTTCCAAGTATCTCATTTTAAAAACTTCGAGCAAATATTACAACGACCCCGTTGTTACTGCTGGGTATTACCCTGGCAAACATAGTGTAAACTATGCTTCGGAGGTTGTGGAGCGTTACAATGCTTATAAATTAGCGTACAAATAGATTATCTTTTGACAAGAAGTGCAACATTTTCAACGTGTTGTGTATGTGGAAACATATCTACCGGCTGCACTTTTTCCACTTTATACTTTGCATCCAGAAGAGTAATATCACGTGCTTGGGTAGCAGGGTTACAACTTATATATACAATACGTTTGGGTTCCATCTCGAGTAGGCGGTCAATTACGGTAGCATGCATTCCTGCGCGTGGTGGGTCAGTAATCACAATATTGGGGGTACCATTTTGGCGGATAAAATCTCGATTTAACACATCTTTCATATCGCCAGCATAGAAAACAGTATTTTTAATTTTATTATATTCTGAATTTATTTTAGCATCTTCAATGGCTGCATCTACATACTCTATTCCCACTACTTTTTTTGCTTGCCGAGCTACAAAATTAGCAATTGTTCCGGTACCTGTATAAAGGTCATACACAACATCTTCAGAAGATATTTGTGCAAATTCACGTGCAACAGAATACAATCTATAGGCTTGCTGGCTATTGGTTTGATAGAAAGAAACTGGCCCGATTTTGAAGGTCAAATCCTCCATTGTATCCACAATAAAATCCTTTCCACTATAAAGATGGACCTCTAAATCAGTAATACTATCATTTAATTTTGTATTTATAACATATTGTAAAGAAGTTATTTGAGGAAATTCATCTTTAATAAATTGCATCAAACTCATTGTTTTCTCAGATTTTTCTGTAAAAACAACAATTACCATAATCTCACCTGTTGAAGATGTTCGTATTACAATATTGCGTAACAAACCTTCGTGATTTCTTATATTATAAAATGAAAGATTTTGTGCAATTGCATATTCTTTCACCCTATTTCTGAGTTCATTGCTTGGGTCCTCTTGCAAAGCACAATGCTTTATATCCAACACTTTATCAAATTTACCTGGAATGTGGAAGCCGAGTCCACGAGGTTCGATTGTTTT
>Ga0233362_1000152_pt1 | contig 14758 bp, 14 predicted proteins | sample ElkDunMinimDraft_22_FD_180674 | JGI IMG/M metagenome (GOLD analysis project Ga0233362, IMG submission 180674) | Fecal eukaryotic communites from dung pellets of Tule Elk in California, USA - Elk Dung C1 | ecosystem: Host-associated > Mammals > Digestive system > Large intestine > Fecal | place... | reverse complement strand
GATGAACTATAGGTACCTTCGATGAAGAACTTATTTTTGCTTGTATATTGCTGTGCTAACTCTTGCGTCATAGTATAGAGCGAATCGAAACAGTAGCGATCAGCAATTTCGGGGTCAGTGAGGACAGCACGCAAATCTTTACCAAAGGGTTCAATAGTTGGGAAGAAGATTCTACCATTTTTTGAAACAATAGTACCTCCCGCAACATCCGCATTATCGATAAAGTCAAAAATACCATCGGGGGCAGGATCTTGCTGTTGATTTAATCGGTCCAATCCCATCAATCGAATCAATGGAATTCCTTTTTGGGCTCCTAAATTAAAAAATCCATTAGCAACTCCTTCATCATCACCCGTATAAAGAATGTTCAATCTAAACTTTTCATTTGAGATTTGATAGGCTTGCAAGTTGTAAACATTCTTCATCATTAACTTCCAAAGTGGAGATTTGGTATTTAAGCTAGTACTCTTCAGCAATTTCACGCGAATACAATTGGGAGCAGCCACTTCGTTAGAGAACTCTCCGACTTGATAGATTTGATCATCACCAATCACTTGATATTGGAAAGCTACCGCCAATACTTGGTCTGAACTAAGAGAAGTATTTAAGGAGATAAAGCCCAATTTAGAGTTGAATGTATATTCAGATGAATTTAACAACCTTGCACTTTCCACCTTTTCGTAGTCAATACCTGCTGTTAAACCTCGCGCTCGCAAATTATTGGAAGCTGTAGCCAAATTACGGTACAATGAGGTATCGATAGCTGTCAAAAGGTTGTTACTATTATCACAAGGATATCCCATTTGATTGGGCGCTAAAATTTGTGATTGGGGTTCAAATTCTCCCAAATCCGTAAACGCAATAATATTTCTATTATCTTGTGTTGCAGCACCAACTGTTGTGCGCCAAACTTCGATCTTGGTAATTACAATCGGAGAACTTATCAACGGAAGCGTTGCCATTGCTTCGTTGTAATGGTCACGGAAATATTGTGCTATGAAGAAGTGCTTATTATCTTCATATTCATCGGCTTTGAAGTAGAACTCCTCTGTTTGTGCACCGCCTGAAATCACCGTTGTCTGACTTTCTGACGACTGGGAAGAAGCCACCGCAGTAACCGTTAATTTACCGAATTTCAATGCCGTTTTCAAACCAAAAAGATTCTGACTTCCCGTAATTAAGGTTGTACTCAATGGCAATGTTACATCTCCAAACTCCAATAATTGAATTATATCATCCTCTTTTCCTTCATACTTCAACTTCATTTTATTATCCATATCGAAGTTAGCTTCTGAATTATAATTCAAATTAAAGTTGATTTTGTCTCCAACTTTTGCCATTAAACTCAACTGGATGTTTTGGTCAAAATTGAAATCTGTATGCCGTTGTGCATTAATAGCCAAATTAGGATTTTTATCATGATTATGCAAAACGCCAAAGGTGATTTCGATATTTCCTGCAGGGCGAATATCAATCACATCACTACCGAAAATACTTTCAAAAATATCACTTCCTACCTTAATTTGAGGTATCAAACCACCCCCTCTACGATTCGCGCTTCCTGCATAATTAGCCCCTTTGTCACGCCAATAATTCCTAATCTCCTGCTGCAAATCGTAATCAATAAAATCATCTATTGATAGCGAAGAGGCTGGTCCGTACGGCGTATTGCCAATCATATTTTGAAACTCATACGTATTAGTTTCGGGATTGTATTCGATAGAAGTATTTAGTGATGGAGGGGTAGAAAGATGAAAAGGAGTATAGTGTTCTTCTGGATCTAATGGATTATTATCAGGCTGAGGGATAGGTGATTGTAAGCTCGTATCAGGAGGTGTAATCGGAGATTCAGCATTCTTAATCAAAGATTGAAGAACCTCATCTGATACTTCCAAAGTAGATAATTCTTCAATATCAGATTCAGCTAAAGTCTCAGATTCAAAATGATGTGTTTCTTGACTATAAAAATCTCTTTCAATAGGTTTTGCCCATACAAAAGAGATAAAAGCAGCCAAACTCAAGGCCGAAAGTATATATATTTTAGAAGATTTTCTCGATGTCACTTTATTTCAATCTACTTAATTACAATAATTTAAGAGCTCTTTTGATTAAATCCTCAACAGAAAGATTCGCTCCTTCTGCCTTAATGATTTTATCCAAAACCGATTCCGCTGTATTTTTTACAAAACCCAACGAGACCAAAGCAGATAACGCCTCATGCTTATTATTATTGTATGTAATTGAAATTTTATCACTATTTATTATTGATGTTTTTCCTGCTTTATCTTTCAAGTCCAAAACTATCCGCTGAGCAGTTTTCAACCCTATTCCTTTCACACTTTTGATAACATTTACATTTTCCGTTGCAATGGCATGCAACAATTCGCCCACATTCAACGAGGACAATATCAAGCGCGCTGTATTTCCGCCAACTCCATTTACTGAAATTAGCAACCGAAAAATTGCACGTTCCTCCTCTTCATAAAAACCATAGAGTGTATGTCCATCTTCCTTCACGACATAATGGGTAAATAAGATACCTGTTTCAATATCTTTAATTTGAGAAAATGTTGCCAAAGAGATATTCACATTATAGGCAACACCACCCGCAGTTTCTATCACGACGTACGCTGGAGTTTTTTCAACAAACTGTCCTTTTATATATGCTATCATATTTGATTTTCAACAAGTTAAAATATATTCTTCTAAAATTTATTTCTAAACCACCAAAAATAAATTCAACTTGCAAAAATATATAAAATTGTTGTAAAATTAAAAGGGCGCATCGAATCATGCGCCCTTAGTAACTAACTTGCCATCTTTTTCAAATCTGGCTGAACCTGCGAAATGGTTCCTAAGTTAAACTTATCGACCAATAATTCAGTAACTTTAGGAGATAAAAATCCTGGTAATGTTGGTCCTAAGTTGATATTTCTCACGCCCAAGCTCAACAATGCTAATAGAACCAACACGGCCTTCTGCTCGTACCATGCAATGTTGTAGGAGATAGGCAGATCGTTAATATTTTTCAATCCGAAGAGGTCTCGAAGTTTCATTGCTGTAAGCACCAGCGAGTAACTATCGTTGCATTGTCCCGCATCCAACACTCTCGGAATTCCATCAATCTCTCCCAGATTGAGTTTAATATAGCGATATTTAGCACATCCTGCCGTTAATATTACCGTATCCTTAGGAAGAGCTTGCGCAAATTCAGTATAATAATCACGACTTCTCATTCTGCCATCACAACCTGCCATTACTACAAATTTTCTAATTTTCCCTTTCTGAACAGCAGTTACAATTTTATCCGCCATCATTAACACCTGATTATGCGCGAAACCTCCTGTAATACTTCCTGTTTCTAACACCTTGGGAGGAGCACATTTTTTGGCCATTTCTATAATTTCAGAAAAATCTTTGTGACCATAATTATCGGATACAATATGCTTACAACCAGGATAACCTACTGCGCCAGTTGTAAAAATCCTACCTGCATAACTACTTTCAGGACGTGGGGGCACCAAACAATTCGTTGTAAAAAGAATAGGACCATTAAACGACTCAAAATCTTGTAGTTGACGATACCATGAGCCTCCGTAATTTCCTACCAGATGTGCATATTTTTTAAAATATGGATAGTAATGAGCTGGCAACATTTCTCCGTGCGTATAGACATCAATATCTTCATTTTCAGTCTGCTTTAAAAGCATCTCCAAATCCTTCAAATCGTGACCTGAGATTAAAATTGCGGGTTTATTGCGGGGTTTTAACGACACTGTCGTCACTTCTGGATTCCCATAGGTTTCGGTATTTGCGCGGTCAAGCAACCTCATCGCTTTCACTCCCATTTCTCCACAGCCTAAAACCAGTGCTATCAACTCATCTGCAGATTGATTTTCCGAAAGTGTACTTGCTAAGGCACTTTGCATAAAACTGAAAACTTGTTCGTCAACGTACCCCAAATTATATGCATGTTCGGCATACGCAGCCATTCCTTTTACACCCAAGACCAACAGCTGACGCAAGGCTCTAATATCCTCGTTTTCAGTGGACAAAATCCCTACAAGAATTGATTTTCGCTCAAAATCTGTTACACTTTCTCCGTTCCAAGTCAAAGCCTCCGAACAACTGATTCGACATGGATTGCATATACAATTTGCTTCGTGTAACAAACTATTCCGCAAACGCAATGCAGAACGAGTTGCCTCAACAATTCTGTCATCATCAAAATTGGTGTTAGTAATGGTCATAAATAGGCCATTCATTACCATAATATCTGCCTCTCGAGAAGCTCTCCTTTTTTCTCTAAGTCGCTTGTTTACAAGCGACAACCCTTTAAGTGCATAGATTAACGTATCTTGCAAATTTGACGTACGGCTTTTCTTACCGCATACACCTTGCGAAGTGCAACCTGCACCTCGCGCTGTTTCTTGACATTGGGAACAAAACATCTCATTCATAATTGTTTGATTTTAGATATATTATTAAAAGCACAATATCTTAATGTCCAATTCACTAAGATAAAGAATGTAATAAAAACATCAGAAAAACAATATAGTTCACAATCAAAACGTTCAAATTTAGCTTTATACAAAACAAAGTTCCTCCATGATAAAAAAGATTATTATCATCGTAGTAATTCTAATTCTAACGAACCTCATCTTTGCCAATCGGAAAAGCATTGTCACGCAACAACATCTATCAGAGGCCCGAAAGTTCATTCAAGAAAACAATCTCAACAATTCTATCTGCATCTTTGTAAATTATAATTTGCATTCAGGAAAAAAACGTTTGGCTGTTTGGGATTTAAAGCGCAATACCGCCATCTTCGTTTGCCCCGTAGCACACGGACGCGGACATCGTTTTACCATTAAACCTCAATTCAGTAACGAAGAGAACAGTTGGCTCAGTTCCTTGGGAAAAGGAGTAGTGGCTGAACGATATGTGGGTAGTTTCGGCACTTCTTATCGTTTAGACGGATTAGAATCTACCAATAACAATATCCGCAAACGCTGCATCGTCTTACATGGCTATTTTTCAGTACCTTCAAAGCCCATCTTTCCTCTCTATTCTGGACGCAGCAAAGGTTGCTTGATGGTTTCGCATAAAAATATGAAAAAATTAGATGAAATCCTATCCCAGCAAAAACAAGTATTATTCTTCACTTATTACGAGAAAAAGTAAGGGAATTGATTTGTGAAAAATTGCCATAATCACTTTTTTCTCTATTTTTGCAGAGTAATTTTTAACTTCAAAAAATGGTCGAAAAGAAACTAAATTACAAGAGTAAAATCTCTCATTTTTTATCTAAAAATGGATTTTTTATTTATATAATGACGATTTTTATGCTCCTTATTGTAAGTAGTTGTAATAAAACTATTCAAACAGAAAAGCCTTCCGACCTTATTCCCTACAACCAAATGATTGATATTACCACGCAAGCATACATTATTGAAAGTATGCTCTATTTTCTTCCTCCTGATTCAGACAAAGTAACAATCAGCAGGTCAATGTACTATAATATGTTTGAGGAAAATAAAATTTCCAAAGAGCAATATGTTTCTTCTATTAATTATTACCTTGCAGAGAAGAAAAGTGCTGAAAAATTTTTGCGTGCTGTTCAGGATAAAATTTCGATTCAAAGAGATAAATATTTTGAAAAATTGGATATTTCCTATGATTCCCTCACTCAACATCAACCGCAAATGGACACTCTTTCTTGATCGTGATGGCGTAATTAACGAACGCATCATCAATGGCTATGTAATGAATAACCAAGATTTTGTACTCAAGAAAAATGTATTGGACGCAATCCAAATTTTCCGACCATTATTTGGTCGTATTGTTGTAGTTACCAACCAACAATGCGTTGCGAAAGGGTTGTGTTCTCTGGAAACCATCCAACAGGTGCAAGCCTATATGGAATCTATCTTTGCGCAAGCTGGCTCCCCGATTGATGGCGTTTTTTTCTGTCCACATCGCTCTACTGACAACTGCAACTGCCGAAAACCTAAAATTGGATTAGCGCAACAAGCTAAAGAAAAATTCCCTGAAATCGATTTTCAAAACTCTATTATGGTGGGAGATATGCCTTCCGACCTCCAAATGGGACGAAATTGCGGAATGAAAACCGTATTTGTCGGCGAAATTACTAATGAAAATCAATCAGAAATAGAAGAAAATGCAGATTTCATCTTTCAGGACCTATACGATTTTGCTACGCAATTAAATTAATATATATGTATCTCCTATTCTACGGCTTACTTTATCCGCTTTCTCTTCTTCCGATGCAAATTCTTTACGCACTTGCATATCCTATTTACATTACGCTTACGTATATAATAAAATACCGAAAAAGAATTACCATAGAAAACCTCACACTCTCCTTTCCTGATAAAACTCATTCAGAAATTCTAACACTTTACAAACTTTACAATCGGCATCTCTCACATATCATTGTTGAAATGCTGAAAATGCTGACAATAAGCAAGAGAAAGTTAAACAAACGCTACTCCTGTGAAAATCCAGAAATCGTTAACCGCTATTTTGAACAAAAGAAAAGTGTTATCCTACTTTCTGCACATTACAACAATTGGGAATGGATGATTTTGCAGTTAGATTCAATGTTTAAGCACCACGGCGTCGGCGTTGGAAAAGCAAATAGCAATAAAAAGTTCGAATTTCTAATTAACAAGGCACGTACTCGCTATGGTACCGAAGTGGTATTTGCTGACCACGTCCGCGAACTTTTTGAAAAGAATAACGCTGAACAAATACCTGCTGCTTACATGATGCTCTCCGATCAATCTCCGAACAACCTCAAAAAGAGCTATATTACCTACTTTCTTAATCAAGAATCTTGCATGATTTTTGGAGGAGAATATTTTGCAAAAAAATACGACCTTCCAGTTCTTTATTATCAAGTAGTACAAGATAAACCTGGGTATTACCACATTGAATTAGAATTAATCACTGAAAATCCCAATAATACACAACACGGAGAGATTACAGAAAAATATGCTCAACTTCTAGAAAAAACAATTCGGCAGAAACCTGAATTTTGGCTTTGGAGTCACCGCCGGTGGAAAAACAGAAATCAAAAATTACAATAATATGAATCCAACAATCGAAACTATTCTAAACCATAGAAGTATTAGAACTTTTACTGAAAAGAAAATTACTTCTGAAGATTTACAACTTATCCTCAAAGCCGCTTGTAACGGTTCAACGATGGGGAACATGCAACTTTTCAGCATCATTGTTACCCAAGATAAGGAGATGATGCAAAAGATGGCACCCGCACACTTCAATCAGCCTATTGCCACCAATGCACCATTAATTCTTACCTTCTGTGCTGATTTTCATCGTTTCAACAAATATTGCGAATACAGAGGCGCAGAAACCGAAGCTTATTCTAATTTACAAGCTTATCAATGGGCAGTTACAGATGCACTCATTGCAGCACAAAACGCTTGCGTTGCCGCCGAATCTTTAGGTTTAGGTCTCTGCTGGCTAGGAACTATCACCTTCAACGTGGATAAATTTGTTGAAATCCTACAACTTCCTAAACACGTTGTACCTGTAGCTTGTATCGCAATAGGACACCCAGCAAACACTCCCGAACTTACCGACAAACTTCCCTACTCTACCCTCGTTCACCAAGAAGTTTACCAAGATTACGACGAAAATCGCATCAACAAAACATACGCTGAAAAAGAAGCACATCCTAATACAATTGCTATTCTTAAAGAAAATCAACTTCCAGATTTAGCTCACGTTTTTACCGAAAGACGTTATAAAAAAACTGACAATGAATATTTTTCAAAAGTACTTGCAGATATTTTGAAACAGCAAGGATTTTAAAACATTACATTACCAATAAAAGAAAAACGGATTGTCCACTCCAACAATCCGTTTTTTTATTACAGCCATATAGGCATTTCTTTAATAGAAAGAAATTACTATTCAATTCCTTTTAAGGCATTCAACATAATCTTCACACGGCCATCACGCTCCAATTGTGGATTTTGCTCCATATCTTTTGCTTGTCGAAACACCTTTACTCCTTTACTATATTCTCGCTTTCGACAATATTCTAACCCTAACTCCACAAGTTGATTGTATTGTTCTTGTAATTTTTCCAACTCATCCACCTCTGATTTTACAGGCTCCGCTGTAACAGCTCTATCCTCAACAATTGGTACAGAAGATTCGATAGTTATAACTTCTGGCTGGGACAAAGAAACTGAATCCTTATTGGTCTTTTCCGTCGAATCAATTATTGGAGTAGATTGAGAAAAAGTATTTTCCTTTTCTGGATTCAACGCAGCATTTTGTACCAACACCTCTGATTCAAGCAGTGTCTCTGATGTCCGATTTGCAACAGGATTCACCGATTTTTTTTGCGTCATTTCTGGAGATTCTAACTCTATCTTCCCTGAATCTAACGATTCCGCTGGTAAGGATATTTCTGGCACAGCCTCTGGATTTAAGGTAACGATCTGCGATAAAACCTCATGATTAGCATCAGCATACTCTTGCGCATATTGAATAAAACGAACTTCGATATCGTAATGTTTACGCTCGCGGGCAATCTTAGCAATTTCCAGGTAAGATTCATAAACTCCTGTTTTTGAGCGAATAATTCCGTGGTAATAATCATCATTACAATAAGAAGAGGGCATATTTAAACAAAAAACCTCCAATATTTGAAATATTTCCAACGCTTCTGCCGATTTATCAATTCTAACTAAAGAATCTCCAATAGAGTATAACTTATCGTAAAACTTAGCTGTAAAATCCATTGCCTTCTTCTCCTGCTCCTCTGTTAATTGCGATTTACTATACAATCTTTCTAAATGAGATAAACATTCGGCATAAATGCTATCTTGATATAAAAGTTCTAATTTCAACAATAAAGAATTAGCATTCAGAGGATTATATTCTAACGAACGGTTAACAAAATAGTAACAATTTTCCCAATTTTTGAAATAACTCTCTTCCAATGCTGACTGATAAAAAATTTCATCAATCACCTCCTTTTGTTTTTCAAGGGTATCAAATAGGAAACGAGATTGTAATAGTAACTTGTCGTATCTCGATATTATTTCATTAAAATTAAGATTTTTACATTCCACAACTTGCGGCAAATCCTCTTTATAAAATTGCTGCAATTCAGTCACTACATCTCTCACAAATAGATAGTGTAATGGAATTTTATCGGGATCAGAAATGTCGATAATCTCAATCCGTTTTTTCCAATTTTCGAGTTTCTCTGACACTCCTGCACAATAATATCCTTCTTGTGCAAAAAGCCCAGAAATAAAAAAAAGAGAAAAAATGAAAATGAGATCTTTTTTCAAGGCTTATTGTTGTAAAAACTCTTGAATTACACCCTCTAACTCAGCTTTTGTTGACGCCCCTACCATCATACCTGGTTGAGAATTAGGCTTAAAGAAAACCAGTGTTGGAATTGACGTAATTTGAAAAGCTGCGGCAAGGCGCTGCGCTCTCTCCACATTCACCTTATATACAATGAGTTGACCTTTATATTTTTCTGCAAGTTCAACCATAATCGGATTTAAAGCAGCACACGGGCGACACCAATCTGCATAAAAATCAACCACACATGGGGTTTTACCTTTATATTGGAAACCCTTTTCATTATCAAATTCTGTAATTTTTTGGGCGAACTCTTCCTCCGTCAAAACCTGAACTTTTCCAGAAAGGTCTTCGGGAACTCTTCCTTGAGGATTTTGATTCGTTTCATGTACTATTGGCTGATTTTCCTGAACCATGGCGCTGTTGTCGTTTTCCATAACCGCTGGATCGCCACTATTTCCACAAGATAATACCATAATGCCCAAAATGGCAAGAAAAGAAGTAAGTTTAGCGATTTTCATAAATTCCTATATTTATATTAGTGCAAAAATACAACTATTTTTCAACGTTATTCATTCTCTTATACGCTTTTATTGACAAATTATTGTGAATTTCTTTTTCCCGAAGCATTTTTTTTGCGTATTTTCTATTAAAATATTGATAAGAGGAAAAATCCGAGGTAGAAGAAAGTGGTTTAAAGACCCATTTTTTTATTGGGGAAAGGCAAGAGAATCAAAGATTAAAGCACTAATATTCATCATTTTAAGACTACCTAAAAGAAAAATCAAAATTATTAGCAATAAATGGTTGAATGAGACAAAAAAAAGTATAATTTTGCACCCTCAAAAAAATACCGATTATTATCCTTAGGTTAGAAAGGAAAAATTAATTGAAAATCAGAGGCGTATGGGTGAAGATGCGTCTCACAAAAACAAAAAAGAATGGACACATTAAGTTACAGAACAATTTCAGCGAACGAAAAAATCGTAAAAAAAGAGTGGGTTGTAATTGATGCTGAAAATGCAGTTGTAGGAAGATTAGCAACTGTTGTTGCAAGAATCCTCAGAGGCAAAACCAAAACCTATTACACTCCTCATTTCGACTGTGGTGATAACGTAATTATCATTAACGCAGAAAAGATCAGATTTACAGGCAACAAAATGGAAGATAAAGAGTATGTTCGCCACACAGGTTATCCAGGTGGACAACGCTTTGCAACTCCAAGAGAACTTCTCCGCAAAAAACCTATTGCAATATTAGAACATGCAATTAGAGGTATGCTTCCAAAAAACAGATTGGGAGACCAACTTTATCGCAATTTGTATGTTTATGCAGGACCAAATCATCCACATGAAGGTCAACAACCTAAATTAATCAACATTAACGAAATTAAATAAGAACAATGGAAGTAATTAATAAATTAGGGAGAAGAAAAACCGCTGTTGCCCGCGTATATATGAAAAAAGGGAGCGGTCAAATTATCGTTAACAACCGCGATTATAAAGAATATTTTCCTTTAGCAACATTACAATATGTTGTAACTCAACCTTTGGCAGTTGCTGAAGTTGAAGGTCAATATGACATTAAAGTAAACTTGCAAGGTGGTGGTATCACAGGACAAGCAGAAGCTCTTCGTTTAGCTATCTCTAAAGTGTTAGTAGAAGAAAATCCAGAACTTCGTCCAACACTTAAAAAATTAGGTCTTCTTCGTCGTGACTCACGTATGGTTGAAAGAAAGAAACCAGGTCAACCAAAAGCACGTAGAAGATTCCAATTCAGCAAACGTTAGTATTATAAAAATAAGTTTAGTATCTAAATTGCTGAGACTTCCACGGAACTACTTAGCAATTGATTTTTAAGAAAGTAAACAAAGAAAAAAAATGACAAAAGTACAATTTGAAGAATTATTAGAAGCAGGTTGCCACTTTGGCCACCTTAAAAGAAAATGGAATCCCGCAATGGCTCAATATATCTTTATGGAAAAGAACGGGATCCATATTATCGACCTTAACAAAACAATCGAACAAATTGATTTAGCATGTGCAGCTGCAAAACAAATTGCAAAATCAGGAAGAAAAATCCTTTTTGTTGCTACAAAAAAACAAGCTAAAGAAACTGTTTCTGAATTAGTTAAGGCAGTTGATATGCCTTTCGTTACCGAACGTTGGCCAGGCGGTATGTTAACCAACTTCTTCACCATTCGTAAGGCTGTTAAAAAAATGAGCGACATTGACAGATTGATGGAAAGCCCTCAATTCAATAGCGTGTCCAAAAGAGAAAAACTTCAAATCCAACGCGAAAAAGCAAAATTGGAAAAGAACTTAGGCTCTATCAAAGATTTGTCTCGCTTACCTGCTGCTGTATTTATTGTAGATATCTTGAAAGAACATATTGCTGTTGCTGAAGCAAGAAGACTCAATATCCCAACATTTGCTATCGTTGATACAAATTCTAACCCAAAACTTATCGATTTCCCAATCCCAGCTAACGATGACGCTTCAAAATCAATTTCAGTTATCGTAAAAGCTATCTGTGATTCTATCGCTGAAGGTCTTGCAGAAAGAAAAATCGATAAAGAAGCAATGGAAGAGGAATATGCTGAAGCTAAAGCTCTTGCTACTGACAATGTAGAAGATGAGGAAGAAAACTCTGAAAACACTGGCAGAAGAAGAAGAACTACAGCAAGAAAACCTGTTCAAAATAGAAAATAAATTAAGTATAATCCTTAAAATGTAAAATTATGGCTATTACTGCTGCTGATGTAAATAAATTAAGACAAATGACCGGCGCTGGCATGATGGATTGCAAAAATGCACTCGTTGAAGCAGAAGGTGATTTCGATAAAGCAATTGATATTCTTAGAAAAAAAGGTCAAAAAGTAGCTGCTAAACGTGCTGACCGCGCTTCTAATCAAGGTCGCGTTGTAGCAAGAACTAACAACGAACACACTTTCGGTGCTATTCTCGTTGTGGGTTGCGAAACCGATTTCGTTGCTAAGAATGAAGATTTCGGCAAATTCGTTGAAACTATTATGGATGCTGCTATGGCAAACCAAATCAAAACTCGCGAAGAACTTTTAGCACTTCCTATCAACGGAACTAAAGTAGAAGATATGTTGATGGAAATGACAGGTAAAACTGGCGAAAAAATGGAACTTCCTGCATACCAAGTTATCGAAGCACCTTGTGTTGCTGCATATAACCACATGACTGGAAACCCACTTTCAACAATCGTTGGTTTCAACATTGCAGGCGAAAGAGTTGCTGAAATCGGTCACGAAATCGCAATGCAAATCGCTGCAATGAACCCACTTGCTGTTAGACCTGATGAAATTGACGCAGCTGTTATTGAACACGAATTAACAATTGCTCGCGAAATCACTCGCCAAGAGGGTAAACCAGAAAATATGATCGAAAAAATCGCTCAAGGTAAATTAAATAAATTCTTCAAAGAAAACACTCTTCTTAGCCAAGAATTTATCCGTAATAACAAAGTAACTGTTGAAGAATATTTGAAACAAGAAAATAAAGACCTTACTTGTACAGGATTCTTCCGCTTACAACTTGGTGAATAATCATTTTTTTAATACATCTATAAAAAGGAGGTAAACGCCTCCTTTTTTTTTTCAATGATAATTATGTGTTAAAAACACTTGAATCCCCTATTTCTCTATGTACGTTTTTTTTTAAAAATCAATAGGCACGAGTAGTTTAATTTAACTTTTTTTTGTTGATATTTGCAAACACCTCAAAGGGTAATATTAATATTGTTAATAACTTAATTTCTAAGAACTTAAATTGTCAGATTACATACCAAAATGAGTACCATCACAAAAGACTACAAAACCGTTTGGAACAATTGTCTTGAAATTATCAAAGACAATGTAGATGAACCAAATTTTAGAACTTGGTTCGTGCCTATAGTGCCTGTAAGTTTAGAGGGTTCTACACTTTATCTACAACTCCCATCACACCTATTCTACGAATGGCTCGAAGATAATTATGTAAATCTGCTAAAAAAAGTGATTAAAAATGAGTTGGGTCCAGACGGACTGCTGAAATATACAATAGTAGTTGAAAAAAATAGCAATCCTAGCAACTCAAAAACAATGACATTACCCTCCAATAACAGAATTGCAGCTACCAATCCTGAGGTAAAATTACCTATTGATATTTATAACACTCCTAATAGTCAACTCCCAGACCCTTTTATTATTCCAGGACTAAAAAAATACAAGATCCCTTCTAACCTTATCGAAAGTTTAAATTTTGACAATTATATTGAAGGAGAATGTAATAGGTTAGCCCGCGCTGCAGGTTGGGCTATAGCACAAAATCCCGGCACAACAGCATTCAATCCATTTTTCATCTACTCTGACGTTGGCTTAGGAAAAACTCACTTAGCGCATGCTATCGGCTTACAAACCAAGATAAACCACCCCGATAAAACGGTAGTCTATGTAAACTCAGATCTCTTTTATCAACAATTTCTACAATCAGTAAAGGATAATTGCCAAAACGATTTTATCCTTTTCTATCAATCTATTGATGTCCTAATTATAGATGATATTCAATTTATTGCAGGAACCAAGGCCGCAACACAAAATGCATTCTTCCACATTTTCAACCATTTTCATCAAAGAAAGAAACAAATTATCATCACTGCCGATAAATCTCCAGTTGAAATTTCTGGTTTTGAAGCACGACTACTATCACGCTTCAAATGGGGACTAACCGCTGACCTTCAAATCCCTGATCTAGAAACCCGAATCGCTATTCTACAAAAGAAAATGGAAAATAGCGGTATCGTATTCCCACAAGAGGTAATCGACTATATTGCTTTACGCATTACTTCAAACACCCGCGAATTAGAAGGCGCAATGATTGCTATTTTAGCACAAGCATCTCTCAACAACAAAACCATCAATATTGAGCTTGCCAAAGAGATGATTGACAAATACGTAAAAAGCACAGCAAAAGAGATCTCAATAGAATACATTCAAAAAGTAGTTTGCGACTATTTCAACATCTCCATCGAAAAGATCAACTCCAACAAACGAGACCGCGATGTAGTACAACCACGCCAAATATGTATGTTCTTTGCTAAGAAATACACTAAACTTCCATTAGCGACAATTGGTGCATATTGTGGCGACCGAGATCACGCAACCGTGCTTCACGCTTGCCGCACAATTTCCAACCTTTACGAAACCGACAAGAGAATGAAAAGTTCTATTGATGAAATTGAAAAAAAGATGAAAATATAACTTTTTTTTTCCTAAAACCACTCCTATATCAAACAAAAAAATATAACACATTGATTTTCAATGAAATATTTTTTTTGAAAATCGAATGATTGTACAATCATTTTATGTAAT
>Ga0233362_1000151_pt1 | contig 14853 bp, 13 predicted proteins | sample ElkDunMinimDraft_22_FD_180674 | JGI IMG/M metagenome (GOLD analysis project Ga0233362, IMG submission 180674) | Fecal eukaryotic communites from dung pellets of Tule Elk in California, USA - Elk Dung C1 | ecosystem: Host-associated > Mammals > Digestive system > Large intestine > Fecal | place... | reverse complement strand
TGTTCAAGAGTTAGGTTACGCTTTAGGTATAGCAAATGAATATTTGGCTTTCGCCGTTGAAAATGGAATTCCTGTTGAACGTTTAGCATCTCGTATGCAAATGACGCTTTCTGTAGGTTCAAACTACTTTATGGAAATCGCAAAATTGCGTGCTGTTCGTTTGTTGTGGTCAACAATGGTTGATGCGTACAAGCCTGCTTGCGATTGCGCTTACAGATTGCATATCAATACAGTGGCTTCAACATGGAATAAAACAATGTATGACCCATATATCAATATGCTTCGTAGTACTACTGAAGGTATGGCTGCCGCAATCGGTGGCTCCGATTCTATCGCTTTACAACCATTTGATGTGGCCTACAAAGCAGACGATGAGTTCTCTCGCAGAATTAGTCGTAACGTTCAGGTGATTTTGAAAGAAGAATCCTATTTCGATAAAGTGGTTGACCCTGCTGCAGGTTCATATTATATTGAAAATTTAACAAATTCAATCGCAGAACAAGCGTGGTTGCTTTTCCAACACGTTGAAAAAGAGGGCGGAATGTTGAATTTGATTGCTTCAGGTGAGGTGAAAACTGAAATCGAAAAAAGTTGCCAAAAACGAGACTTAGATATTGCTACTCGTAAATATATTCTTTTAGGAACTAACCAATATCCAAACATAAATGAAACTATTTTGGATCAGATTGAAGACCGCAAATGTTGCTGCGCAAAAGGCTTGAAAGCGTACAGAGGTGCAATGGCTTTTGAAGAGTTACGTTTGGCTACTGAAAAATATGCAAAAACAAATGGTCGTCCAAAAGTGTATTTGCTCAAAATCGGAAACTTGGCAATGAGACAAGCTCGTGCTGGCTTCATTACTAACTTCTTCGGCTGCGCAGGCTATCAGATTTTGGAAGATGCTTTTGAAACAATCCAAGCCGGTATGGAAGCAGCAAAGGCAGCCCAAGCACAAATCGTTGTGCTTTGTAGCTCTGATGAAGAGTATGCAACTTTCGGCGTTGAAGCTGCTAATGTTATTAAAACTATGGATTGTAAGCCGATGTTGGTAGTAGCCGGAAATCCAGAATGTGCAGAAGATCTAAAAACTGCTGGCGTTGACGATTTTGTACACGCAAGAGTGAATGTTTTAGAAACTTTGAAACGTTACAATGAGATTATTCTCAAGTAATTGTTTGAAAATAAGAATTTTAACCTTTCTTGCAGGCGTTTGTACAATATTGACTTTGATCTCCTGCAAACAGAAGGGTAATGAAAAGGCTGCGGCTTATTTGGTAGTTACAGATTCGTATAATCGCGATGTCGTGCTTCCCAATAAGCCGCAACGCATTATTTCTGTCTCTCCTGGTATTACCGAAATTCTCTATCTTTTGCAAGCGGATTCATTAGTAGTTGGTGTTTCTGATTTTTGTGATTATCCTCCACAAGTAATTGAAAAAGAACGTGTTGGTGGAATGCAAAATCTGAAAATTGAACGCTTACTACAACTTCAGCCCGATTTGGTATTGGTCGGTTCTATTATATCACGCGAGTTTACTCAAAAAGTGGAAAGTGCCGGCATCCCAATTGTGGTTCTGAATGAAGAGAAGGGAATGGAAGGTGTCAAAAATTCAATCCGTTTTATTGCTAGAATTTTGGAGAAAGATTCTCTGGCTGAACAAATTGTGAAAAAATATGAGAGTCGTTTGAAGTTGATTAAAGATGAGACGTTATCCCAAGAAAAATCGGTGTATTATGTGGTTGGTTTTGGAGCAGGAGGCGATTTTTCAGCGCATGGGAATTCCTATATTCATGAAATAATTACGCTGGCAGGTGGAAAAAATATCTGCTCAAAATTGAAAAATTGGAGCGTAAATCGTGAATATCTTTTTCAGCAAGATCCAGACTTCATCTTTATTCGTAACGAAGATTTGGAAACCTTCTGTAAAACTTATCCTTACAACCTATTGACAGCTGTAAAAGAAAATCGAGTGTTTCCGATTGAATCTGGTTGGATTGATATTGTTTCTCCTCGTAACTTAGATGCTATCAATTATATTCATCAAAAGTTGGTAGAAGCGGATTCTTTGGAAATCTTTCCGTAGATGACCCACTCTAAACTTTTGCTACTCTTTGTTACTTGTTCTAAATCTATTTTCTTTTGCATTAAATATTTAAATATAAGAGGATTCTCTAACTAATCTTAAAAAATCCTCTTTTATTTCCACTTTGTACTTTTGATAACTTTGTTGTGCAATTCTAAAATCTTGACCAAAATTTAATATCTTTGCAGAAATTTGAAGGGCAGTTTTAAAAGCACTATTTATTAATGAACTGATAATGTTATGATTCAGGTTGGAGAAAAGATTCCAGAAATTTTAGGATTAGATCAAGATGGGAAAGAGTTAAAAATGAGTGATTTTAAAGGGAAAAAACTCGTGCTCTATTTCTATCCGAAAGACCAAACTGCTGGTTGTATCGCTGAAGCTTGCTCTTTTCGCGATAATCTTTCTGTATTAGCAAATGCAGGTTATGCAGTGGTAGGTGTGAGTAAAGATTCTCAAAAATCACATCTGAATTTTATTGCAAAGCAACATCTTAACTTTCCACTGATTTCAGATCCTGAAAAAAGTTTGATAGAGCGCTTCGGTGTGTGGGGCGAGAAAAAAATGTGCGGAAAAGTAGGGTTCGGTGTGATTCGTACAACTTTCATTATCAATGAGGATGGGGTAGTGGAACGAATTATAGAAAAGGTGAACACGAAACAAGCCGCTCAACAAGTTCTAGAGGCATAAGTGTAATCGATAATATTAAAATTTTGAAAATTGAAAAAACAAGGTTTCTTACTAACGTTAATATGCTTGTTGTTGGCGTTTTCACTTCAAGCACAACATCGTTTAATTTATGCTAATGGAGATGCTGATGCAACCTCTTTTACTGCTGTCGATCGTTACGAGTCACAGCTAAAAATCTATTCTGCTGATGCGCCATTGGTAAATCCAATTCCTGGAATCGCATCACATTTTACTTATCTTGACTATATTAACGATACTATTATCAGTCAGTTGAGCTATAATGAAACTGAAAAATATTGGTATGGTGCAACAATTGGAGGTAACAAATATGAGTTTGAGGATTTGGGAACTGAAAAGGTGAATGGCTATGCTTGTCGCAAGTTTAAAATTGTGCTTTTCTCGAATTCTATCGAGCTTTGGACAACCGACGATTTGAAATTCCGAGCAACTCCAGTAGCCTCATTCGCATCGTTGCCAGGTGTATTGGTGAAATATTCCCGTAACGGAAAGATTATCTGTATGTTGAAATCAGTAGAGAAGGTAAAGAAGATGTTGCCTATTTTTCCTGAAAGTTTCGGTGTGGAAACAACATATTCTCAATTGAATCAGTTGGAAAAAGATAAATTGGTGTTGAAAAAGCAAATTTTTAACGAAGATCAAATCTGTTTTAGTTCTGATTTTCCTGCACCTGAGCGCTTAGAATCCGATTCCGTTTATCATTTCTCACACGGAACAATAATCTTGAAAAAAGTGAATTTAGATACCCTACCTTCTCATTATCAGATATATGCTGAACTTACGGAATATTCCAATGGAGATGCTTATGACCGCACAGGTTCAGTTTTTGTAATCCCGATGGATGCCAAAGTTAATTTCTTGCAGGCATTGCAGCAAGGTAAGGAGGTTTTGCCTATTTTTACTGATAAAAATGGCGCTGATTATCAAGGTTATACATTAACGGAAGAGTACCAGCCTCTTGTCGAATTGATTCGTTTTTTTACCCCTTTTGGTGTGCGTCATTACAACCAATATCGTTCGTTGAACGACCAGGCGTGGGCAGAAGAGGTTTACTATAAACAGGATGTAAGCGAGTTGCGTTCGGTTTTGTGTGGCGAGGTTTATATCGGTGCGTTTATAGGAAATTACGACGGCGGTGGTCATAAACTTTCGCTTACTCTTAAGGCTTATCCTGGTGATGAAACTTGGGAAAATGATAATCACGGCGGAGCTTGGTTGCTACCACTTTTTAATACTTGTAACGTAATGGAAATGAGTGGGCAGAATTACGGAAGACTTTTCCGTACCGACAGCCTTACGGTTACCTTTACGGTTCCTGAAGGTGTTGAAAACATACGTCTGCGTTATATCACAACAGGCCACGGCGGTTGGGGAAATGGAGATGAGTTCGTTCCGAAAGAGAATCATATTCTTATTGATGCTGTTCACCGTTTTTCCTATACACCATGGTGTACCGATTGCGGTACTTTCCGTCATTTTAATCCCGCTTCAGGTAATTTTTGGAACGGAATCTCTTCCTCCGACTACTCCCGCTCCGGCTGGTGCCCCGGTACTGCGGCTCAGCCTGTCTATTTCGAACTTCCTGATCTAAAACCAGGGAAACATACAATTACAATTGCGATTCCACAAGGTGCCGATGAGGGAAGTAGCTTTAGTGCGTGGAGCGTGTCAGGTGTGCTGTTAGGAACGAAGAGTAATTGATGAAGCTTTGTTTGAGAGTTATTATGAAAAAACCTTTTATTATGAAAAAACTTTTTATTTCAGTTCTATTGCTACTTCTAATGGTAGAACTTTCCGCTCAGAATCAGCACAATCCTTGGCGTGCGTTGAATTATATTCCTGAAAATCCGAGTCAGTTGGCTATTTACAATTGGCAAACGATAGGGGAGTGGGTTGGCGTTGAGGAGTTGTATGGTACACTAAAACCAGAGTTAAAAGGAAAAACGAAGAAACTTTTAACACCTCTTTTCAATGATTGGATTAATAATGATGGAAGTACTGCTATAGATTTCAAGTCGTTGTGTGCCGTTACAAATGGAAATCTTTATCTTCCTGTAACAGGTTTGGAACCTCTCAAAAAGATGTTGAAAAAGATGAAGTTGAAAGGGAAGTGGGAGATTGTCCGTGGTGAAGATGGAACTACCTACCAAACCTATTCGGTACCTAATGATATTCGCTTGGTCTATGTAGATGATGTTGCTATTATCTCTTTTGTGCCATCTATTTTGTATGAATCCTCCCTTTTTACTACGGAAGAGTCTGGTTATGAGGCATTAAGCCAGATTATGAAGAGTCTGAAATCTGCGCAAACTTCTAATTTTCTTAATAATAAGGATTCAGAATCATTCTTAAAACATTTAACAGGATTTGATATGAGAGTGGTGCCTAATGAAGCAGATTCTGGTAAATATGAACTCTTCAACCCGAAAGAATATCTTAGAATGCTTCAGGAAACAAATTTTGCCTACTGTTTTCACCTCTTTTCCGGTAAAGGATTTGCCGAAATGAATGGTTATCCACAACCTTCTACATCTGCTGAATATTTTGAACAACTCAAACAGTTTTATAATGAGGAGACCCACAACGATATGTTGATTCACTACCTAAATCCTGAGGCTCAATGTGTATTTTCCAACAATATGATTCCTAAAGATGGTAAGTTTCCGTTAGAGATGAGTTACAAGATCTTCGAATCTCTATCCTATATTCCTATAGAGTTGCTTTCTAACTCCTTTGTGGGGTCGGTTAATATGAATAACATTTTTACTTTGGTGGCACCACTTAAAGATAAAAATAGTATCGAAGCTGTACTGACAAAGGATATCGAATTTATTAACCATAAAGTTGATCTCGAAAATGCGTTAAACAATTCAGAATATGCATACGAGATTGCAATTAATGATTTAGAAAAACCTGAATATAGATTTTTGAAGGATTCTTTGGAAAATGTAGTGAAACAACAACGAATGGAGATGTTAAAACATCATGCTCGCTTCCAAGAGGAAAATAAAAACTCTAATTTAATTGATACTTTATATGAGGACTATATGTTTTTAAAACTCAAATTTGATAGTGATGATAGTCAGACCTCTTTCAAAGTTTCTCAGTATGATGTAAGTTATGATGATAACTACAATATGATATATTCACAGCAGCCTATTCTTTATATTGCTATAAAAGAGGATGTGATAATAATCTCTAATGAAGATGTTTCCAAGATTGAGAGAACAGATGACCTTTCTGTAGCTCAGAAGAAGGTTTTAGATAATATCCATTTACCCTTTTTTCTTGCCGTTGGTGAGACGGGAGCATTGAGTGTGGATGAAAAATCTAATATAAATGTTCGTTTCGAAATGGATACGCAAGGAAAAAACTATTTACATTATTTGTTAACTCGTTAATTTTTAAAACTTTAATACAAACCAAAACTTTACAGTTATGAAAAAAATGAAAAAAATTACTTTGTTGTTGCTTTTCTTAGGAATTAGCGTTTTTGCATTTGCTCAAGGACCATATCGTAATGCGATAGGAATTCATGTAGGTTCTTTCAATGGATTGACCTACAAAACTTTTCTTTCTGGTTCAACTGCACTACAAATTGATGCAGGTTTGAAGTTGAACTTCCCTGGTAATGATGAAGGATTAGTTTTAGGTATTGAGGTAAATCCTAATGCTATGTATCAAATGGAGTTTAATAGAGTAAATGGTCTCTATTGGTTACTCGGTGGTGGTGCAACTCTCGGTATAAGAACTTCTCAATATTCAGCATTGAAATTGGGTGTGAATGCCATAGGTGGTCTTGAGTATAAATTCCGCATTCCATTTGCAATTCAATTAGATTTACGTCCAGGTTTCGGCTTTATTGCAGGTGAAAATGCTCATGGCTATTTTGATTGGGTAGCCTCTTTGGGATTTAGATATACTTTCTAAGATTTATTGTTAGCATAAATGAAAAGGTTGAATTTCCCTTCGGAGATTCAACCTTTTTTTCTCTTTAATTCGAACTATTATTCGTAAATCAATTTATTCATTGTGAATACAAATCTTTTTCCAGATCTACTTCGTGAACCATTTTTGATATATTGATAACCGCAGATAATAAAATTGTTGTCATACCAGTTCCTGATTTGTAGGTTTCTTGTGTATTCTACTTCATCAGATGGGTATTTTGTTACGATAACTTGCGAGGTAACAGGTTCAATTACTTCATATTTATCTACTAATGTAGAGGTGATTTTGTTGCCAAAGTTGTAATAGATATATCCTAAATTTTCTTTATCAATATAAACGCTTGTTTTGGTATATAAAGTATTGGTAATTACGTTATTAAAAGGGAAATAATTGTCCCAAACAAGTTTTCCTTCTTTATCAAATGTGGTGATATAGCTATGAGTGAAGTGATAGCCCGCAAAAGTAGTGGTAGGATAACCTCCATAACCATAGTAGTATCCAAAACTGCTTGCGTATGTGTTATTATAGTTGTATTCGGGATAATAGACTTCTGTTATGAGTGCAAATTGATTATTGTTGTGAAAAACGTTGCCTAAAATTAGTTCTAAATTTAGATTCTGTATCTTTTCCTGAGATGGTGAGTTGGAGGATTTAAGGTTTGAGTAATTATAATAGTGAATTTCGCCCATTTTACCATTGCGGTAGGGTAGGGCGTAAACACCTGTGTGTAGATTGCTCAAACGCTTTTCGGTGTTGTGGTTGTAGGTTCCTACTAATAGAACATCTCCCGAGTCGCTAACGGCACAACGAGCTCCTGTAAGCCAAATACCATCGCTTTCAGGATATTGTTTCAATGTGTAGTCATCAAAACCTAAGTCACTGTCAATAAGTGCAAATGTCGAAAGGGCTTCGTGAACTTTTGGGAAGTGAAGAGCACCTATTAATAACCTTTCGTTTAGGGTATCAATTTCAAGAAAGGCATATTGCTCAATGTAGTAGTCCTCAAGATAGATTCCTTTTACCTCCATTGTAGGCAGATGAACAACGTTGGCACCAATGGTTTTCTTTTCGTTGGCAACACAATATAGATAGTCATCGTACGCTTTTATATAACTTATTTCGTTAAGTGTTAAGGCGAGTGGTAATAATTGGGTATTTACACTATCACACTGATAAGTGAGCAGAAACCATACACTGCTCTTGTTCCGATTATCATCTTTCTGAAAGAGAATATGAACAAAATTATCTGTGTAATAAGAGGATATGGGCTCTGCTAAATTGGGAATATGGATTTCTGTATTTCTCGTTTGGGTAAGATTGGTGTCATATTGAAGAATTACCCAATTGGCAGTGTCTTTGTTCAGAAGATTACTTTTGTAAAAAACGATAGCGCCATTCCGTCCACAAATTTCATAACTATAGTCGTGATAATCTTTTTCCGTTACTAATTCAACTCGTAGGGGCTCTCCGTTTTGGGCAAAGAGCGATAGCGAAAATAGGAAGAGTAAGAAAAAAAGAGTCCGTCTCATTTGTTGAGGATTACATTCCGCCGTCGCAGCGTATAACTTGTCCCGACACATAACAAGCAAGGTCAGAAGCTAAAAAGAGAGCTGTTTTAGCCACATCTTCAGGATTTCCCATTCGTTTTAAGGAGATAGATTTGAGCATTGTTTCGCGAATTTCAGCGGAAAGATTTTGCGTCATATCGGTTTCGATAAATCCTGGTGCAATGGCGTTGCAACGGATGTTGCGGCTACCTAACTCTTTGGCTACCGATTGCGTAAATCCAATAATTGCAGCCTTCGATGCTGCGTAGTTAGCTTGTCCAGCGTTGCCTGCCATACCCACAATAGAGCTGATATTGATGATAGAACCTGCACGTTGTTTTAACATCGCACTTTGTGCCATTTTTACGTGGTTGAAGACAGATTTTGTATTGGTATTCAGTACAATATCCCAATCGTTTTCGCTCATACGCATTAGAAGGTTGTCTTTGGTAATTCCAGCGTTGTTGACCAAAATATCGATTCTTCCAAATTCGGTAATGGTTTGGTTAATAGCTTCCTTACAAGCTTCCATATCCGCGGCATTGTAGGCAAAAAAACGAGCTTTAACACCTAATGAGTTAATCTCTTGCAGTAGCTGTTGCGTGTTTTCTGTCTCTTTAGTGGCTGTGAAGATGATGTTAGCACCTTGTTGTGCAAAAAGTAATGCAATTGCTTTGCCAATTCCACGTGAACCACCAGTGATATATGCGGTTTTTCCTTCTAATAATCTGTTCATAGTTATTAATCTTTTAAGTTATTGATGATGGTTAATGCTGCAGAGCGAGCATCGTTGATGGTATCATTGATACTCATTGGTTTTTTGCAACTTCCCGCTACATAAACTTGAGAAGCTGATGTTTTATTGTCTGCAGTATGAGGATTTTCAGTTTCGATAAATCCATATTTGCCATCTATATGGCACTGCTTACCCAAATTTTGGGTTCCTAGTGAAGCTTCCATTCCTACCATCAATACCAATAGGTCGGTAGTCATCTTCAAAGGACGTCCAGATAGTGTATCTTCTGCTTTAATTTGAACTTTTTTATTGAAAGTAGAGGAGGCTTCAGATATTCTTCCTCTTACAAAACGGATATCGTACTCTTCTTGCGCAGATCGATACATCTCTTCAAACCCTTTTCCCCACATTCTAAGGTCCATATAGAAGATGTATATTTCAGTTTGTGGTAGAATTTTGCGCACTTCGATGGCTTGTTTTACTGCGGTTACACAGCACACTTTGGAGCAGTAGTTGTTGCCCGATTTTTCATCACGAGAGCCTACGCATTGCAGAAAAACAATCCGTTGGGGTGTTTCTCCAATAGTATTGAAAATCTGTTTGTAATGAATCATCTTTTCCATTTCTATGGACGTGGTTACACCTTTGTAAATGCCGTAGCCTAATTCCTCTTTTTGTGAAGCATCAAAAGTAGTATAACCTGTTGTAATAAGCACTGCATCAACTAAATATGACTTCTCGTATTTGTCAATAACTTTCCAAAGGTCATTCTCTTGTGAGAGTCTAATAACTTCTTTGTCAGTGAGAAGTTTGATGTTTTCGTGCATTAATTGTCGGTTAAGGGATTCTACTAACTCTCCTGCTGGTAAGAAGTTTGGGAAAAGATAGGCTTTGTCCAAAAGATTGGCAAGAGGATTGGCAGATTTTTCAAATAGTAAGATTTCAAATTCATTTCGTGCCAATATTGAAGCGGCTTCTATTCCCGCAGGACCAGCACCAATTATCGCAATTTTTTTCATTTTCTCTTTTCCTTTCTTGTTAAACTTTTAATACAGAAGGTTTTTCAGGTGAAGGGAGAATCTCACCATTTACACCCGTATATTTTTGAGCAGGATTGTAAGGAATTCCAATTTTATCCAAAAGTCGCTCCACCTGAATTTGATGCAATTGTAGTCCTAATTTCCAAGGATCATAGCCGAGTAGTAATCCTGCCATCTCTTCGTAAGTAAGTACGGGGATACCATAGCCATCTTTATCGTAGGTTTTATGCTCCATTTCTGCAATTACATATTGCCATTTGTCCATAAACATTGTGCAACCAGGACAGTTTGCAACGATGAAATCGGGTTCGTATGGTTCCATCGATTCAAATTTCTTTTTAGAGTTTGCGATAGAATACCCGCGATTTTCTTGAAGTAAGTAGTGCCGAAATCCGAAGCCGCAGCAGTGGCGTCTTTCTGGATAGTCGATTACTTCACCGCCCCAAGCTTCAATCATTCCTGCTAAAACGTGTGGAAATTCAGCTTTGCCAATTCCTTTTTCAGGAAAAATCTTGGCATAGTGGCAACCGATATGTTCAACAACCTGCAATGGCTTGTTAGTGAATCGATTGATGAGTTGATATTTCATCTTTTTCTTCAACTCATATCTAAATTTGTAGATGATATCTGAAGGGTGAACTAAATTTTTGGGTAGCTCAAACTCTCTACCTGTCGCTTTCCGTAGGTTCTCGCGTGTTTGTTCCAGAATATCAGGATGTTCTTTCATAATATGTACCATCTCGGTGAAGATACCGAATGATGTTACGCAAGAAGGAACATAATTTTCATATCCAGCTTCAGTCATTAGCGAGAAGAGTCGTGCCACAATAGTGAGCGTAGTTTCTATGGGCACAATGTCAGCGTGGTAGCCAATGCCAGTACAAGTGTGTTGGTTGATTTCATCACGGATATCTTTTCCTAACTCCTCTTGCAACATTTTCAAGAAGGCAGCTTCTGAACCCGGAAAGAAAGTTTGTCGAATGCAACTTCTTTCATAAAAATATTTATCATCAGCAATCTCTTTCTGATATTCATTCCAATATCTTGTATTCATAATCTATTGATTTGAAGTTTCATAATGGATGTTTTCTGCAACAATCTCAGCGATGTCTTTCACTGGAAATTTGTTGCCGTGTTTAAATGCTTTTTTGCACATTGGGCAAGACGTAGCAATCATATCTGGAGCCGGAGCGGTAAGGTTTTCAAATGCTGCATCCCGAATTTTTCGTTGATTTTCAGTTGTAATTGATAGGTCTCCCAAATTGAATCCGCAACATAAGCTTTTCTCCTGTTCATGCTTCGTGCGTAAGAGTATTGCAACACTTTCCAAAACCTCTCTTGGCGCTTTGTAGATACCGCAACTCCGTCCTAACTCACACGGATCGTGGTAGGTAATGCGCTGTGCACTTTTGTTTACTTGCAATCTACCTTCTTGAATCAACATATCAATATATTCGCTATGATGCATTACCCGAATCGGAAGATTGTACTCCTTGGTAAAGGATTGATAACAAATAGGGCAGGAGGTTACTAGCAGCGATGCTCCTGATTCTTTTATCAATTCTGTGTTTTTACGTCTAAGTGTTTTTGCTTGCTCGTTAAAGCCTTGTTGTCTGAGAGGTCGTCCGCAGCAAATGGTCCGTTCTTCATCCATAAACCAATATTTCTGGCCAACAGCCTTAAAAATCTCTTGCATCGCCTCAATAATACCTGGAGTAAGATGGGACATACAGCCTGCAAAATAGATTACTCTACCAATGGAGTTGAAGGATTGAACGTTCGAAATGTATTGATATTTGTCTGATTTGTCAAGTTCTCCTTTGTTGCGCATCATTTGGCGTATTGACATTAAGTCGATGCCAACAGGACAATCTGAGGCACAGCGAGCGCATAACAAACAGTTGTTGCTGATGGATTCTGTTAGTCGTTTATATCGCATTTCGCGAAGAAAATATACTGATTGAACTCCTTGAATATGAAGGTCTTTGTTCAATGGGCAATTATCGATACAGATGCCACAACGTGAACAAGCACTTAATTCTAGCATTGTATATCCCGACTTTTTCTCATTCTCTTTTACGCCCATATTACGGAAGTATATCAGAAAAACTTCTGTAAAAATGTGCATATATCGGGAGAATGGAAGCGATACGAAGAAGGTGCCTAAAGCAATGGAATACAACGTCCAAAATACTAATTCAAAATGGGCTGCAAACCATGGTGAGAAGATGTTTCCGAAGTTTTGTGTGAGAAATCCTCCGTTGTGATAGATATTGGCGGTAAGGCTTTCCGAGATAAGTCGTAACGGAAATATAGCCCAAAGTGAAAATTTAGCAAAACGATCGAAAACGGTGTGTTTCGTCGTTTTTTTCATTCCTACAATTCTGGAATAGAACATTTTACAAAATGCCAAGAATATACCCGAAAGAACATATAATAAAAGGGCATCCATTACAAACGTAAACAACTTCGCACCTGTAAAATCGTGACTATGATTGAAATAACGGAAAAAGATGGCTGTCCATGGTGTAATTCCACCTTTTAGCGCAACTTCGCATTCGATTGCTCCTACTACAATCAACAGAAACCAACCAAAGGCAATGCTTCGGTGCATATATCCCAGAATAAGGTTTTGACGACTGATTTTTCGATGTATAAGAGCTTCTAAAAAGGTTTCCCAAATAGCAGGAAAGATTTTCCATGATAAGATGTTTTTCTTGACGATGGCTCGTTGTAATCGGTCGAAACTTTTAAACCATCTGTAAAACTTAATGGCACAGACGGAAAATAGAATGATTACACCAGCGCAAAAGGGAATGACAAATGGGTGAAATTGACTCATATTTCCTATTTTTGTGATAGAAGTTGGCGCATTTTGATAATTACAGAGCGTAAGTTTACATTGCGTGGGCATGTTAAGGTGCATTTTCCACACAACATGCAATTTTGGAGTGATTCTTGCAATTTTTCGTACTCTCCTAAACGATAGAAAGTCATCGTTTGGCGGATGCTGAAATGTGTGAATTGCTGTGCAGAACAGGTTGCTGTACAACTTCCACAATTCATACATCTTTTGTAAGAGGGTTCCAAAAGTTCCAATTCATGCAAAATCGTTCTGTCTGTGGTGTCAAGGTTGACAGTGCGTGTTTGTGAAATCGAAAAACCGAACTTATTCATATTTTGTAATGCTTTTATTCTTCATCAAGAAGTTTTTTCTTGAACTTCATACCTCCCGTGACTTCAAAAATTCTTTTTATCTCATCTAAATTTTTTTGATGGATTTTGCGGAGTGCACCAGGCCCTTCACCATTGTAATTTGCACCAATTTTAGGCGCAATCTTCTCAATATTTTTATAGTACCACTCCCAAATAGGCCCTTGTTCGGGGTGCTCTTCTGGTATAACAATATCAGGGTGAACGCAATAACCAATATCTAAAATAGCATTTCCAACTTTGTTCATAATGCGTTTTTGTTGCTCATGCGCTGTTGCATTGCTGAAACCATATTCTATGGAGATTTTACGGAGTACCGTGATAATTTCTGCGGGAACGTTGTTGCGAGGACAGCGTGTTTTGCAAGATAGACATTGTCCACAACTCCATATCATCTCAGATCGAAGAAGGTTTTCAATTTCCGATTCATTTTTGCGTTGTACTATGTCGCAAATGCGGCGTGGGTCGTAGTCATAAAATTCTGCAGCAGGGCAAATGGCCGTGCAGATGCCGCAGTTCATACAAGCGTTGAGAGCATCTTGGAAACGGAAATCCTTGTTCAATAGATTGAATAAATTTTCCATTGTCAAATCTGTTTGATGAATTACATCGCCTTAATTTTTCGTGCCATTAAGGCAGCTAAAGAGGGTAGAAAACGCTTGAAATATACCATCAGTAGCTCTTTGCTACCAACAAGTACTTCTCGTTTTTGTTTGTAGATGGCATTCATAATCTTCTTGCCCGCTTTTTGGGGCGTAATCCCTCCTGCTTGTCCAGCATCTAATTTGCCGTGTTGTTTTCCATCTTTCTCTAAAGCGTAGAAAGAGATGTTGGTACGCACGCGTCCTGGACAAACAAGTGTTACGCGAATGTTTTGGTCATAATATTCTGCTTGAACGGTTTCAAAAAAGCCGTAAAGTGCGTGTTTTGATGAGGAGTACGCACAACGAAGTGGAAAGCCAAATCTGCCAGCAATGCTTGTTGTGGCTACAAGTTGTCCTCCACCTTGCGCAATCATTTTCGGTAGTAGTGCTTTGGTGATGATGACTGGTGCATAGTAGTTTACGTCCATCACTTTGCGAATTACGTGCATCTCTGTGTCAATAGTGTTAGCACGTTGACTAATGCCTGCATTGTTGTACATAATATCAATTTTGCCGTATGCACTCCAAGCCTCTTGAACCAAAGCATCTAAACCTTCTAAGTTGGCAAGATTGTAAGGAAGAAGAGTAACGGCTGGCGAACCTAACGATAGCGCTTTATCTTTTACCTTTTCCAATAAATCTGCTTCTAAAGCAGTAAGTATAAGGGTTGCACCCTCTTGTGCAAAGCAGTAGGCAGTAGCTTCTCCAATGCCAGAGGAGGCTCCCGTAATCCAAACTACTTTGTTTTCAAACTTCTTCATAATGTTCTATTCGTTGTTTTGGTAGCTTTTTTTGAACTCGCGCGCACGTGCGGCACCCTCACCAGTGTTGATAAGGACGAGTTGTCCATTGCGAATCTCATTTTTGCGAAGTGCTTCGTAAAATCCTGCGAAACAAACTATCGAAGCTGGACCTAAATCAATATTGCGC
>Ga0233362_1000150_pt1 | contig 15043 bp, 10 predicted proteins | sample ElkDunMinimDraft_22_FD_180674 | JGI IMG/M metagenome (GOLD analysis project Ga0233362, IMG submission 180674) | Fecal eukaryotic communites from dung pellets of Tule Elk in California, USA - Elk Dung C1 | ecosystem: Host-associated > Mammals > Digestive system > Large intestine > Fecal | place... | reverse complement strand
TGCTGCAAATAAAAGTATGGCGATGTAAATATCTCATCCGAACGCAAGTCCAAACGAGCAAATTCCACCTTACCATTATTTTCACGAGTCACCAGTACATTGCGACGAGATGCGTATTGCGTTAAATCACCTGCTATACCCAATGCCTCCAATAATGTCATACGCCCATTATTCAACGTATAGGTACCTGGATTCTTTACCTCGCCCAAAACCGTCACACGAGCATTAAGGAAACGCATTGTCACAATAGGATTCACAACCTGACCTTGCAACTTACCTTCTATCAAGTTTATCACTTCTGACTGTCGCAGACCTACTACATATAACTTTCCCAAAACAGGAAAATCGATATACCCCTGTTCATCCACTGTATAATATTGGAACGACGATGTCGTAGGCACTGTACTACTTGCAGGCGACTCATACGATACCGTTGGCAAATTATATGGTACAACTGCTTCTGGATCCAAGCCTGACACAGTGATAATCAATGCATCATTAATCTTCACACGAGGCTCTGGCTGAGGTTTTAACGTTTTATTTACTTCTTCAGCGGTTTCAGCAGTTACTGTGCGAAAAGCAGTCAACTCTTTGCGGGCTACACAAGAACACATCAGTGCAACCAAAGGCAACACATACAAAAATTGTTTCTTAAGCATATATCTCACGTTTTTTTATTTTACAAAATTTCGAGCCTGCAAAGGTACTACTTTTTTTTCATATAGCCAAATATTTTGTTTTTTTTCATACATTTATCCTATATTCACTAACATTAGGCCACAGAGAAGCCCACGAAGTTGATGAGATTTTACAATGTATCTTGCGCAATTCAAAAAAAAGTAGTACCTTTGTGGCTTGTTTTATGAAGCATTTAGATAAATGAACGAATTTTTAGAACTCGAAGAGCAGGTACTCCGCATGATCAAAACGGTTTACGACCCTGAGATACCTGTCAACGTATATGAATTAGGATTGATCTACAAGATCGATCTACCAGGGGACGGCATTTGCAACATCGACATGACCCTCACCGCACCCAACTGCCCAGCGGCTGATTTCCTCGTTGAGGACATTAAGCAGAAAGTTGGTTCTGTGGACGGCATCAGCACGGTTAACGTGAATATCGTCTTCGAACCTGAATGGACCAAAGACATGATGTCTGAAGAAGCAAAACTGGAACTCGGCTTCCTTTAGTCCTTAGCTTAGCCACTAAACAGTAGCGCCATAGGCGCGTTCACTAAACACTAAACGAATGATTTACTTCCTCTCCGACGCACATCTTGGTTCGAGGGCGATTGATAACCCACTAGCCCATCAGCAAACCTTGATTGACATGCTACAGAGCATGGCTAAGGATGCTACAGCTATCTACCTGCTTGGAGATATATTTGACTTCTGGTGCGAGTACTTCTGGCGCGATAAGAGCAAGGAGCAGTACCATCCCTTCCTGCAAACGCTCAAAGAGCTCACAGACAAGGGTATTGACATACACTTCTTTATTGGCAACCACGATATCTGGACATTCGGTTGGCTCGCCAAGGAAACGGGCATCATGGTGCACCGCCGTCCCGAAGAACTAACCATCAACGGCAAACGCCTTTTCTTGGCCCACGGCGACGGATTGGTACCCAGCAACTACTTGCAACAAATGCCCAAAGCCATTCAAAAGAAAATCAAGCAATTCATTTTCCTACGCCGTGTCTTCCACAATCCCATTCTGCAATTCCTCTTTCGGCTACTGCCGCCCGCATGGGCCAATGAGTTTGGTTATGAGTGGGCAAAAAATAGTCGTCTAAAAGAGTTAGCCCGCCCATGTCCATACAAAGGCGAAGACAAGGAAGAATTGGTACTCTTTGCCAAAGAACAAGAGCAGTTGGGCAATCACCACGATTATTACATTTTCGGTCATCGCCACATTGAGCTCGACTTAATGCTCAGCCGCGACAGCCGAATCATGATTCTCGGCGACTGCTGGCAGCAGTTTACCTACGCTCAGATGGATAATTATGAATTAAGAATTATGAATTTTGAATTATAAAAATCGTTCGAGCCCTTTGGGCAAGATAAGAATTTTAGGTATAATCAATTATGGCACATACACGAGAAGAACAATTGAAAGCTTTTGACCGTCTCTTGACGGTGATGGACGAACTCCGAGAAAAATGCCCTTGGGATAGAAAGCAAACGTTCGAATCCCTCCGTCAGAACACCATTGAAGAAACCTACGAGTTAGCCACTGCCCTGCTCCAAAATGATATGAATGAAATCAGCAAGGAACTCGGCGATGTCCTGCTCCATGTAGTTTTCTACGCCAAGATCGGCAGCGAATTGGGTGCCTTTGATATGGCTGATGTCTGCAACAAGATCTGCGACAAGCTCATCTTCCGCCACCCACATGTATATGGCGAGTTTGCAGCCAACAATGCGAAAGAGGTATGCGAGATGTGGGAGCAAGTCAAACTCAAAGAGAAGGGCGGCAACAAAACCGTCCTCGCAGGCATTCCAGAGGCGCTTCCTGCCCTCGTCAAGGCATATCGCATACAAGACAAAGTAGCCAATGTAGGCTTCGATTGGGAGAAGCGCGAAGATGTATGGGCGAAGGTCAAAGAGGAAATCGCTGAGTTTGAGGCAGAAGTTGAGAATATAGACGAGGAGAAAGCCACCGAGGAGATGGGCGACCTGTTCTTTGCGCTCGTAAACGCGGCTCGCCTCTACAATATTCGCCCTGACAACGCACTGGAGAAAACCAATGCCAAGTTCATCCGCCGTTTCAACTACGTTGAGCAGAAGGCAAAAGAAAAGGGTCTATCTCTCAAAGACATGACCCTAAATGAGATGGAAGCACTTTGGCAAGAAGCCAAGAAATTGGAATGATTAATCCTCTTGGGTTGCCTCTATAGCGGGGATATAGATCAACACGGAATGCATCGGGAAATCCGAATCACTCTCAACCGATAACTTCAGTTTCATACCGCCTCGCTCCTTAGGTGTGAAATAGACTGGGAAAGTCACGCGGTTATAACCTGGTTTAAAACGCATCGTGCATGTATAGTGACCCACAGTATCCGTTTTCAATAGTGCTTTATCAATATCAGCCGTTGTTACATACCACAAGTTCATTTCCGTAGTATCCCATTTCATTTCCACAGCTACAAGATTATTGGCCACAGTATAGTATGTACTAGCAAACATCACAGTATCACCCAAATACACAGTATCCAGTTCATACGAATCATCTTCTGCATCATAGATAATATCCAATGTATCTTTAGCACCAACCACAGAATCACCCTTAAACTGAGGATTCACATAAAATAATGAACTATAAATTTGAGGACTGTATTGAGGCTCTTTATACTCCAAGCAACTAGTCATTGCACCAGCAACAACAACTAAGACCAAAAATATAAACAACTTACGCATATATTTAACAATTACTAGTTAATAATTAATATTTGTTATCGATTTGCATTTTGATACAAAAAACGGGTTTTTCAACCCGTTGTGCGGCATAAAGGACTCGAACCTTCACTCCTCTCGAAACTAGATCCTAAGTCTAGCGCGTCTACCAATTCCGCCAATGCCGCAGAAATCGAGTGCAAAAGTAGTAAAAAAATTACACATACGCAAGAAAAATAGCAAAAACTTTGCTTTTATTAACAAATGAGCGATACTTTTTATCATAATTTACCCAACGGTGTGCAAATTGTCCACCGCAAGACCACTTCTCCCGTCGTTTATGTAGGCATCATGGTTGGCGCGGGTACTCGCCACGAACTCCCCAATGAGAACGGTATGGCGCATTACATCGAGCACTGCGTCTTCAAAGGCACTGAGCACTACACAGCCCGCCAAATCATCAATCATATCGAGGGCATTGGCGGCGAGATCAATGCCTATACCACCAAGGAGGAAACCACCTTCTACGCAGCCACCCTGCGCAATCACTTTCGCACCACCCTCCACCTGCTCGCAGAGATGATACTCCGCCCCACCTTCAGCCAAAAGGAGACCGACAAGGAAGTCACCGTCATCCTTGACGAGATTGAGAGTTACAACGATTCGCCCAGCGAACTCATCTATGACGACTTTGAGAATATGATTTTTGAAGGCAGTTCATTGGCGATGCCTATTTTAGGAACCAAGAAGACCCTTCGCCGTATATCTAAGTCGCCCGATATTGCCCTGGGGTGGATGCAGCAGCACTATAGACCAGAGCGTATGGTGCTCTTCGTACTGGGCAACGTCACAACCCAACAAGTCATCTCTGCCGCAGAAAAAGAACTCCTCGCCTCATCGCCTATTTCCTATAGCGAAGCGTCCTATAGCGAAGCGTCCTGTAACCAATCGCCTATCGCCTATAGCCGAACATACAAACGCCACACCCACCAGACGCATATCATGCAGGGGTCGCATGCCTACCCTATCGGGCATCCTAAGCAGTTGACCATGTACCTGCTGAACAATATCTTGGGCGGTGGCAGCATGTCCAGCCGACTGTATCTGAGCCTTCGCGAAAAACACGGTCTAGTCTATAACATCGACTCGCAGGCAGTGCCCCTGAGTGATACGGGCTATTGGAACATCTACCTCGCATGCGAGCCTCAACACAAGGAGCAATGCATGGAGCTCTGCCACAAGGAGCTCAAGCAACTGCGCGACACCACGCTGACCAGTACCCAACTGCAACGCGCCCTGCGCCAATTGGAGGGACAAATGGCTATATCGGCAGAGAACCAAGAAAATAATGCGCTGGCGATGGCGAAGCAGATGCTCTATCACCACCATGCTCCCGCATGGCAAGAGACTTTCGCCAAGGTGCGCGAGATCACCCCCACCCAACTGCAAGACGTCGCCAATGAAGTCTTCGCCCCCGAAAAGATCTACACGCTGTTGTACGACTAAATACACAAAACTCCCCACTCGCACCGCACAATAACCGCACAATAACCGGACAATAACCGCACTATTCGTTACCTATACAGAACACCCATAGATGCAAAATATATGCAAACACAAAAAACGCGACCCCATTGGAGTCGCGTTTTGTTTGATTTATCCTTTCATCTTCGATTTATATAGTCACTTTGTTTAACAAGAAATCATATATATTTAGTATCAATATTCCATCATTATTGCGATATGTAGGTTGCATACCTCCTGCAATGACCACTTTTTGGAAGTTATCATTAATAAGTTTAAGCGACTTAAGTTCTTGCTCTTGTTTTTCCAGAGTTGGCATTGTATAAGCTGATTGTATATATATGCGTTCATCTGCCTTGTTACATACAAAATCCACCTCTAATTGTTTACGCTCGCTTACGCCATTAGCGTTGCGAGTATTTGCAACCACTTGCCCCACATCTATACTATACCCCTTTACACGCAATTCATTATAGATTAGGTTCTCCATTAAATGGGTTGGTTCTGTTTGACGGAAATTAATTCGTGCATTACGCAGTCCTAAATCCTCAAAATAATATTTAGCAGGAGTATCTATATATTTTCGTCCTTTGATGTCATAACGTACAGCCTTTTCTATCATAAATGCATCTTGCATATAATCTAAATAGCGCTTAATGGTATCCTTGGACAATTGACTCTGTTTTACAGAAGCGAAAGTGTTAGCAATCTTAGTTGGATTGGTCAAAGTACCAATAGAACTAGCTATCACATCTATCAACTCTTCCAAATCATCATCATTTTTAATCGCATAACGTTCCTTAATATCTACCAAATAGGTGTTTGCAAAAAGTTGTGAAAGGTATTGTCTTTTTTGTTGCTCGCTATTCATCACTACCAGTTGTGGCAAACCACCTAATCGCATGTATTCATTGAGATGTTGTTCTGCAAATGGCAATGGTTGCTGTACTGATAGATATTCTGCAAAACTCAAAGGATGTACCCGTACCTCATCACCACGCCCACGGAAAGTTGTTACCACATCCTTAGATAGAAATCTGGCATTACTACCTGTGACATATACATCCAATTGACTATTTTTTAATAATGTATTCAGTGCATCTTCAAAGCGTTGTAGGTGTTGTACTTCATCAATCAAGACATAATACTCCTTGCTATCAGTTATTTGCTGATTGATGTATTCTATTAAGGTCAAGGGTTCACGCAGGTGGTCATTCGTGATATTTTCTAAATCAACCTTAATGATATGTGAAGGAGCTACTCCTTGAGTTTGCAGGTATTCTGCATACAAGGAGAACAACAAATATGACTTGCCGCTACGGCGCATGCCAGTAATAATTTTGATCATTCCGTTATGTTGGCGATCAATGAGTTGTTTGAGATAAATGGGACGTTGAATTATCATTTCTATTAGCTTTTTTTGCGTATATACGCATTTTTATCGAGTGCAAAGGTACTACAAAAAATGCATATACACAAATAAAGCGAGTATTTTTATTATTTCTATTAGCTTTTTTTGCGTATATACACACTTTTGTCGAGTGGTACATTGTCCATATTAATGTTCATATCAACAAAAACGCGACTCGGATGGAGTCGCGTTTTGTTTGATTTATCCTTTTATCTTACGATTTAGGATGTTCGTAAGGGGAAATTATTGGATATACTTTTGACCGTTCTTGATAACGATACCCTTGTATGTCTCATCTACCTCAACACCGAGGAGGTTGTAGGTCTTGCCATTGAATGAAGGAGTAACTACGTTCTCAACGCCAGTCTCAACCTCACCTTGGTTAACAGTCAATTCATATACAGCGCCATCAGCTTCTACTGTAATAACACCTTGACGACCAGCACCTTCGGTCAATGGCTCAGCTGTAACCTCGAATACAAGTCCAGGAAGAGTACCACTCTCTGATAAATTCACAAGCTGAGGCTCAAAAGAAACCCATTCTGGAGCATCAAAGAAATATGCATCTTCATCCATAACATTGGTTATCAAAATCACATATGTATTCTCAACATCCTCACCATAGTAAGCTACACCACCCTCTACAGGTGCAGTTACTTCATCAGTTAGTGCGTCAGGAACAAGAGCTGGCCAATAACCGAAATAACCAATAGCCATGTTATGACTACCATTATTTACATTCATACTAAATATTTGACCATCCTTTGTATAGTAAGTTGATGCAATTGGGGTCCAGTAGTCTGAGAAAATACCGAACTCGCAACCAGTCTCATTGTAGTTTGTAATTTGGAGATAGAAGTCACCTTCTACATACACTGGGGTCTCTGTTAAACCACCAAGAATATCCACTTCATAGAACTTAGCAACGATTGTACCCATACCAGGCTGTACCTCTACAACATCTGCTGCTGTAACAACAGTAGAAGCAACTGGCTCACTCAAATCAATCATACCTGTTGCAAGGTCTGCATTGAATATTTCGATTTTTACAGAAGCACTTTCTGGGAACATAGCTGCAATCTCTTTGCCGCTTTGGTTATAAACAGGAATATAAACTTCGTCAATTTTCAAAGTTGATACATTGCGTACCACTTGACCCATAGTGTCTATACGTTGAGTTTTGTCAACATCATAATACAAACCTGTTCCATGGAGATACAAACCACGAGTGTTTTTAGTTCCTACTTGATAAAAATCACTACCAGATTCTTCATACAAGGTAGATGTTTCCATACCGCAAAGAGTCAATGGCAAATTATAGCCTTGAACAGAAATAGGAGTATAGCCCACATAATAAGCCGCCTCACCTATTCCTGCTGCTTCTGAATAGGTATAACCTTTAATCAAATAGTCTGTACCATTCAGATTAAAAGTATGGTCTGTTGTATATGGTAAATAATATCCTCCCATAATACCATAATCCTGCCATGCATACGCTGTGTAAGTCTCGCTTTTCTCCGCAAGAAGTGAGTTGTCTGCTGATTGATACCAGTCAGTTGGACCATAATAACTATTCCATACCATACTATCTTGGTAAGGTAGCATGATATTACCTCCAACACCCATAAACTCAGGAGACAAGCCTAGATGAAACATACCTTTCACATAATAGTAGTCCGCAGCGGCATACTCACCTTCTGTTACAGCTTTTTGTGCATAAGTTTCAGCAGAGAAAGGAACCATAGTCACATCTCCTTCTACTTCAATAGCAGAGAAAGTAGCCTTTTTAACTTCCATTGCTTTTTCATTTTGCACCGATGTTTGAGCGGTAGCCATCGTAGCTACTGCCAACGCGATTAAAAGAGTAATTTTTTTCATACCTTTAAAATTTAATTGTTTAACATGTTGAGTTTTAACTCATTTTATTATTATATTTCGTTACAATATAAATAAGTATATACTTACATCTGTACCTTAGTGGAACCAGAAACCATTAAGGTCTTTTCTCCCTCCAAATACATACCCATTGCTGCATTGAATAGATTTGCCTCTGATGGTTGTGCGCAGAATGAACCTATCAATGCGTCAGCAATCTCTTGAATAGCTGGAGCATTCATAATCCAACGATTAGTATTGTCGTCAAAAGGAACAATATCTGATACCACGATACCATTTTCATCAATAGTCAAATTAACAGTCCAAGACGCCTTTACTGTTTGTTCTTTACCTTTACCGTTTTTCTTATAAGCAAATTGAACAGTCACAAAATTACCACCTTCGTACATATTCAAAGATTGCTTAAATCCATAACCAATCAATTTGATATTCGACTGTTTCTTAGTATCATTAGCAATCGTATTCACTTGGTCCAAGAATGTAGGAACAGCTGCTATACTAGCAGGATCTACAGCCCAACCCAATGCATTATCCGTAAAGTAAGCACCAAATAGTGTATTCAAATTGCCTGCATTCATCACAGCACCCTTCTCACTCTTCAGCTCACCTTTGATACTATCATAGTAGAAGATATGATCGTGTTTGTCATCTCCAAAACCAACAGATACGATGACACCATCTGCTGTGGTACATACTGGGTGATAAGTTGTTGTCTCAGCCACAAGTGGTGAGCCATATGCCGCACTCAGGAACTGACCCTCTGAACCATTGTAGAGGTACATCTTCTGATTGTCATGGTTCAGCGTTACGATATTGTTGTTACCAAACAACATTTTTTGCATCTTCTCACAAGCGGCAAAGTAAACTGCCATATCTGGGTTCTTCATAGGGCGCATTACGCTATATGCACTATGCTTTTTACCTTTCAACAACACCAATTCAGGAGTTGCTTTTATGATTAAAAACTCATAGTCACCGAGGAGACCAGCACCATTCTCTTGTGGATCAGAAAATGCGTGGAACACATCGTTATAGGTGTCAAAAGTCAAGATTGGTCCATAGTCGCTCTTCACAGCCCATGTACTAGCGGTATCGGTCATAATCTTGTTACTAGTAGTGGTGTTGTTCTTTGCGGTAACACTTACGTTGCCGTTCTTGTTGAATTTCAAGACCATGTTATAGCCTTTAGAACTTGTTTTAGAATTAGCAACATATGTCTCAAGATTAGGGAAATATGCCATTTCCCAACCATTCTCCGCAGTTGTTAGTACGTCAAATGCGTTATCAATAGCTTCTTGTGCACGAACAGCAGCTGGCTTGTCAAACAAACTCTCCTCATCGCGACTGCAAGCTACCATTGTAGCTGCAAACAATCCAATTAATAATAAATATTTTGCTTTCATATTCTATTCCTTTTGTTTTGCGTTGTGAGAAACTTATTTACCATTCAAGAACTCTAAGTTCATAATCATATTCCAATCCAAGTTCTTTTGACGCTTTTGTACCTCATTACGGAGTTCATCAAGATCTATCTCCCATTTCTCTTTGAGCCATGTGTTGCAAATATCCCATTTCTGGTTGATAATTGCAGCACCTTCTGTGCCTGCCTCCTTGAGCATGTTATCCCACCATGCATCTGGCTTCACGATGTAGTTAGCAATCACCTCTACAAAGTCCTCGCGTGCCTCGCTACTTCCATAGTTACTTACGCAACCCAACTGCCAAGCTTCTTTATAAGTACGCTCTTGCCATTTGATAGGGTCGTAGTTAGCAGGAGTAATTTGCGCGAACTCAGTTGGGTAGTTCTTTTGTTGGTGGAGGATGTGTGTAAACTCGTGGTGCATGGTCTTGAAGATATACTCATTGAGGTTATCAATGTTGTTGAGTTGCATCTTGTTAATCTTCAAGAGGGTAATCTTGATACCGCCTTCTGCATAACCCAATTTCTCAGTACCTTGTACAGGGTCATGCATTGAGGAACCAATGAGCTGAATCATCTTTGGTCCATACTCTGGCAAGAACTCAGGACCCACTACAGAATCATACACATCATACCACAAATACAACGCCAAGTGCGCCAAGGTATCTGCCATACCTATACTAACAGGTACTACATTGTAGTTAGGGTCGGTAGCGTTGTCATCCAACTTATAGAGAAACTCTACGTTGTATGGCTCAGTATAGTACTTATCCAACCATTTATCGAACTGATAGGTATAAGTGGTGGTGTCAATCACTGGATCAATGAAAATAGACTCACCCGTCAATTGCTCATTGTCGCAAGCAGCGAAGCCCATTACAAGACAAGCAACTGCTAATATTTTATATAAACTTTTCATAACTATTATATATTTAGTAGTTAATCATTATTTTACTCCTCTTCCTCCACCAATTTCACATCACTACCACTTGGCAAAGAAGCAGCGCTTGTATAAGTAGGAGTTGATTGGGTATATACTTCATTTGGGCTAACAGATGGAGAGGTTGTCATACTGCCATCCAAATTATCACCCATTACCTCGCGTGGGTTAGCGGTCATACCTGCTACAATTACCTCTTGTGGCAACTGGATAGCACGGCGGTCATCGTTCCAAACCAATTTACGTGGAGCGTCCTTGCCTTGTACGTGCTCTATCTCAATACCGTAGCGTTTCAAATCGTGCCAACGAAGTCCATCATGCATGCCCTCAATACGGCGGAAGTGCAATGCACAGTGTACAAATGGCATTTGCTCTGGAGTAATCACCCAATCTGCTGCCATATCTTGGTTGTGCAATTCTGGCGCAAACTTAGTACCTGCCTTCTCTGTATAGAACTTAGTAATTTTCTCCTGACTCAAATCCACTGTACTATCTGCCAGCATTTGCATACGACCACCTACATTATAACCTTGACACCATAGACGGAAGTCATTAGTGGAACCAGCCAAGTCATTGAGATGAGCCTTTGCCTCAGCACGGCAAAGAAGTGTTTCGTTAGTAGTAAACGCACGACTCACCATACGAACGTAACCATATCCTGCCACTTTGTCGGCATATTCAAAGTCGTAATAATCTTTTGCTATGAAACCACCCAATTTCTGATCAGCACTCCAAAAACCCACACCAGGGAATTGTCCAGTCCAGCAAGGACCTGCTCCATGTGTAGCAAAGTTTTGAGCGTCACCATTTACTTGATAGCGACCATAATCAGGGAAGTGCGCATAAGCTGAAGATGAGTAAGTAGCGATTAGCAACAGGTTAGAAGGAGCATTCACATCTATATAATGCTTAAATGCCAACTCAATGTTACTTTGATCACGGTTAGTTTCTGCATCAAAGAGCATTGACAAAGTGGTCTCATCTGTAGTAGTCAATACATAATCTGCATGCTCCACCACCTTCGCCCATTCACGTTTGTAGAGATAGAAACGTGCAGCGAAAGCATGTGCAGCTTTCACATTGAAGTGATAACGAGGTACGCTATAGTACTCATCAGAAACAAGTTTCAAACCAGCCTCAAGGTCGTTTTGAATATTCATAAAGGTATGGTAGAGCGAGCCACCTATCCATGCAGTATCGCCATTGAGGTCTAAACCAACCTCCAATTCTGGACCACGTGAGTACACAGGAGCCACCTTAGTCTCTGGTTGCATCATATAGGTAAGGCCGAGATCCTTCTTACTATCTTCCACGTTCTTCCACGCTTGGCAGAATACACCAGCCAGCAAGAAGTGGTGATATGCGCGTGAGAGCAATGCCTCACCCTTCTCTGCATCCATATTAACACCTTGCTCCTCAAGTTTCTTGATTGCCTCAAGCGCAGAGTTTGCTGTAGCAATAGCTGTATAGTGAGCATCCCAAATCAGTTTTGGAGAGTCATTGCTTGATTGCTTAACAGGTCTCCAAGCGAAAATCTCGTTGTACATTTCATCCAACGGATTAACTGCATTGGCTTGACCGGTCTTTGAGTCTGGCACGTTGTTGTCAACCACTTGGTCGGATGAATACTCGCAGAGAGGAGCACTATTCGCATCGGTATAAGCACTCACCAACAAAAGTTGCACTTTCTCTTTGGAGTCAATAGTAGCACGCAAATCTGGCTCTTTATCCAAGAAATTACAAGCCGTTGTAACTAATGCTAACAAAGCAATGATAACAAATATATTCTTTTTCATTTTCATATTCCTTTCTTAATTAAGTGTTAGGTTTAATTAGAATCCTAATTTTACGGTCAATGTGAATTGGCGTGGGACAGGAGAAGACACACCACCTGTGTTATAATACTCAGGGTCACGTCCGTTCAACTTCTTGTCAGCATATGCCAACCACAAGTTGGTTGCACTAAGTTTCACACCAAAGCTTGATACAGCATTTTGTCCCTCAAAATACTTCTTAGGCAAATCATATGCCAAAGACAATTCCTTGAGTCGGATGAAATCACCCTTAGCCACACGCTCAGTAGAGTAGTTGTATGCAGAATATGCATTGCTGAGTGCATCGATCTCACGCATTTGGCGAACGGTAGGAATGGATGGGATGGTTGTAACATTCTCATCACCAGGTACCATCCAGCGGTTCTTCATTTCCTTCATGCTGGCTGTAAGGTCGCTATAGTCGCTGCTATATACAGGGCAGAGGTTATCCAAACGGAGTACGTTACCGAAGCTATAGGTAAAGAACACATTGAGTTTCAAACCTTTCCAAGAGAAAGTGTTACCAAACGAACCAGTAATCTTAGGATCAATAGTTCCTTCGTATTTCAAATAATCTATATTTTCGTATTCTTGGAAGTAGATGGCTGCATAGTTACCAGGTCCCACTACTTGAGTATGCTCAGCGTCAATGAAGAATGTAGGAAGACCTTCCTCTGTCAGACCTGCGAATGGAATACTATAGAGTGCACCAATTGGACGACCTTCAGTACGACCCACACCATTTACGAGTGAATACACTTGTGAACGTGAATCCAACTTTGTGATGGTATTCTCCGCCCAACCAAAAATCCAGTCAGTTGTCCACTTAAAGTCCTTAGTCTTAATGTTGGTAGTTGAGATAGTAAACTCACAACCTGTTGACTCCATGGTAGCATCATTCGCCAACTTGGTGGTAACACCACCCACACCCATGGTTTGAGTATAACCGATAAGGTCGAAGTTGTTACGGCGATACCAGTCGAACTCTACATTGATACGGTTGTCCACAAAACCGAGGGCTACACCGATATTGAGCTCATTTTTCTTCTCGTAGGTCAGCTCAGAGTTTTCCAATGCTGCAAGGATAATTGCAGACTCATTTGCAGATGTACTTGGACGCCATGGGGTAAATGACTGGAACACTGCTAATGAGTTGCTTGCAGGACCACGGTCTGCTGTCAATGAGTAGCTAGCCTTCAAGCTGGCATAAGTCCAAGCCTTGCCAAATGCAGGCGCCCACCAATTTTCCTCATGCGCATTCCACGAACCAGATACGTTCCATGTAGGCAACCAGCGCGCTTGGCGGCTCTTACCTAACATGTTCGAACCTTCGTAACGAAGCGTTCCGTTGATGGTGTAACGTCCTTTGTATGAATAAGTTGCCATTCCGAAGAATGCAAGGTTGCGAAGGTATTGGAAACTATTAGAATAGTAGTCTGTACCTTCTTCTTGACTTTGCTTGAAGAGGCGATAATCCACATATGGAATACCACCGTTGTTGTATTGATAACCCCAACCACGGAACCATATCGCTTGACGGTCGGTAGAGTTCAACTCAGAACCTGCAAACAAGTTGAGAATATGATCTCCAGTCTTACCCAAGTCCGCATTGTAAGCAACTGTAGCACGGAGGTCCATAGAAGTCAATGAATATTCGGTCAAGTCATAGATACCACCCTTTGGCAATACGGTCTCAGGCAATGCCAATGGATCATCTGGATCTGAATAGAGATATGGGTTGGAGTCGCGAATTGTAGCATTCTCTGGATCAATACCTGCACGATATGCACGTGCTTGGTTGCTATCGTCCTTAATATTGTGCTCTTGGCGACTTGAATAGTAGCGAATAGCTGCCAATGCGGCAATCTCAAGACCACGAACAGGCTTCCAGTTAATATCACCTTGGAACTTCAAGTCGGTTACTTTGATGTCAATATAGTTGTTTGCCAACTCATCGTTGATATTGAAATCGCAGTAGTTACGGCGATAAGTCTCCTCAGGATCCATCGCACGCGATGTATTCATCGCATAAGAGAATGGGTTGATATCAAACTCACGACTCACTGTACCATTGATAGGGTCTGTGCTTGCCGAAATAGTACCAGGCGCTTGTTGCTTACGGTAACTACCCATAGTAGCAATACCTACGGTCAGTTTTTGTTTGCTAGTAGTAGGCAATACATCGTAACTAGCATTCATCATTCCCGTAAAACGAGCCACTTCACTAGCTTTGTACCATCCTGGATCTTGCATAGCAGAAAGAGACGCATACACACGTGCACGCTCACTACCTGTAGAGAAAGATACTGAATGGTTGTGCATTACCGTTTGATTGAATAGCTCTGCAAACCAATCGGTATTGCGGAATTCAGCCGCACGCAGATAAGCATTCTTAGCCTCTGGAGTATTAGGCAAACCTACATTGCCACCCTTAGCCGCATCAATCAACGCGTACATACGACCATACACACCAGAGTTCTTTGCTCCATAGAGCGAAGAATATTCGAGCCAACCTTTGCGCTCAAACTCTTGGTAGATACCCATTTGCTCTTGCGAGTTACAGATATTATAGTCATCGTATGAAGGCACCATACGATAGGTAACTTCACCAGTATAGTTCAATTTTGATTGACCAGCTT
>Ga0233362_1000149_pt1 | contig 15057 bp, 8 predicted proteins | sample ElkDunMinimDraft_22_FD_180674 | JGI IMG/M metagenome (GOLD analysis project Ga0233362, IMG submission 180674) | Fecal eukaryotic communites from dung pellets of Tule Elk in California, USA - Elk Dung C1 | ecosystem: Host-associated > Mammals > Digestive system > Large intestine > Fecal | place... | reverse complement strand
GGTCTTGCCGAAATTATTTTCGCAAAAAATCGTCACGGAAGTCTCGGTGATATTCGCGTTCGTTTCCAAAGTCAATTCACCAAATTCTGCGATATTGAGTCTGATTCTATTTCTGCGGGAATTGCCCCAAACCCCAATTTTGAAGTAACGGTATTAGAATCAAAAATGAACGACGATAGCGCTCTTCCCTCCGATGCACTCCCCTACTAAATTGCTGATTTTTCATCCTTTTTCTACGAAAAAATGATCATTTTTGAACAAAAATAGAAACAACAATCATTTTTTGATAGATAAAAACAATATATGATAATATCTAAAACACATTATAAACAACAGATTATCAACACATTAACCAACTACCTTTTTAAAATAAAATTGTGTTTTAAAAAAATGCAAAATTTTTCTATTGATAAGAGAAAAAATTGTATTTTTGCCGACCGAATTAAAACCGAATTAAAAAACGAAATAAAGATATGAAAAAAGACATTCATCCAAAAGAGTACAGAACAGTGGTATTTAAAGATATGTCAAATGAATTTGCATTTTTAAGCAAATCAACTGTTAAAACAAAAGACACTATCGTTTGGGAAGACGGAAACGAATATCCACTTATCAAATTAGAAATTTCTAACACATCTCACCCATTTTTCACTGGTAAGATGAAACTTGTTGACACAGCAGGTCGCGTGGATAAATTCCGCAATAAATATGCTAAACATTTTGATAAAAAGAACTAATTTTGTTTAGTTTATACATATATTTTTGAGGCTTTTGAACAAAAGGCCTCATTTTTTGTTTTTGGTAAGCGATGAAAATATGTTTTACAGATAGTCAATATCGAAAAAATTTACTTCCATTCACATTTACACGCCCTACCGCAGAAATTCGCGTAGGTATTTTTACTATTCGTGAAAAATGGGAACGCTTTTTTCCTAACGCTTCTTTCTCTTACCAAACAGAAAGTTACCTACAAAAACTATTTCCATCAATAAAAGATAATGAGAATCAAATCATTATAAATGGATCAGTTATACCTACGGCAACGTTAGCTGAAGCAATTCAACAATTAAAACCAAACGAGATAATTGTTGATAACGAGGAGGAAATATTAGCACATTATACTTCAGCTGAGAATACAAAGCCAACAGAATTTAGGAAAATAAGCATCAGTAATTGTCGAAAAATCAAGCACAAACACCACATATACCTTTTCAATAGTGAAGAGATCCAAAATGATTTCCGATTAATTACTGCAGGAAGAAATAGCTATCCATTATCGTCAACTTGCCAACTAATTGGAGATCCAACCCACCTTTTCATTGAAGAGGGAGCAAAAGTTGAGTGTTGCAATTTGAATTGCAGCAATGGATTTATATACATAGGAAAAGATGCCGAAATTATGGAAGGAAGTTCACTTCGGGGGAATATTGCCATTATGGAACACGCCCAAGTAAAGATGGGAACTCGAATCTACGATGGCACGACTATCGGTCCTCATTGTAGAGTTGGTGGCGAAGTGAGCAACATTGTAATGTTTGCATACTCTAATAAAGGGCACGATGGTTTTTTAGGCAATTCGGTCATTGGTGAATGGTGCAACTTAGGCGCAGGAACAAATGCTTCAAACCTCAAAAACAACTACGGGAACATTCGCCAATACAACTATGCAACCCAAACTTACGATGAGACAGGATTGCAATTTTGTGGCATCATGATGGGCGACCATACTAAATGCGGAATTGGCACACATCTTAATACGGCAACTGTAATAGGCATAGCATCGCAACTATTTGGAACTGAATTACATTCAAACTTCATTCCATCTTTCTCTTTTGGAAATTCCAATCGAGGTTACACCACTCTCAGCTTCGATAAAATTATCGAAAGTGAAAAGGCAATGATGACCCGAAGAAATCACCCTTTTAGTGAAACATATTGCGAACTTTTACGTACATTATATCAATTGGAAAATTCATAAATCAATTACTCAATTAACAAGACAAAACTATGCACAACAAAGACGAATTCTCTCTCATCAAAGATATTATCATTAACGAATCCAACTATATTCCTCTCTTTTCTATGGAAGATGAAGAGATGTTAAAAAACGAAAATATTGATGAGACCATTCCACTACTTCCTCTTCTTAATACGATTTTATTTCCAGGAATGGTAATTCCGATTACAGTTGGACGCAACAAATCACTTCGATTAGTGCAAGATTATGCACATAGTGACAAGACCATTGGTGTAGTAACCCAACGTGATAGTAATATTGAAGAACCCACTAAAGAAGACATCTTCTCCGTAGGAACGTTGGCACACATTATGAAATCTATCACAATGCCTGACGGAAGTGTAACTATCATTGTGCAAGGCTTAAAACGTTTCTCCATTTTAGACATTGTACAAAAAGAGCCATATTATAAAGCACATGTTACTGAATACGCGACCAATGAGTTCGACAACGAAATCAAGGAAAATGAGACTTTTAAAGCATTGGTTGATTCCATAAGAGATACAGCTAGCAACATCATTAAATTATCAGGTTCTCTTCCTCGCGAAGCTAACTATGCATTAAAAAATATAGAAAGTCCAGTGTTTTTACTCAACTTTTTAGCATCAAATCTTTCCACCAATTTAAATGAAAAACAGCGGATTTTAGAGATGCAAGATATTGTTGAGCGCGGCAAACTAATCCTCAAACTTCTCAATAAGGACTTGCAAATGGCTGAGCTAAAAAATCAGATCCAAAACAAATCAAAAGAGGAGATTGATAAACAACAACGCGAATATTTCCTGAATCAGCAGATGAAAACCATCCAACAAGAGCTTGGTGGTACGCAAGCTGACATCGACACAGAGGAATTATTAAAAAAAGCCGAAACAAAAAAATGGGATGCCGAAACACGTAAGATTTTTGACAAAGAGTTGGCAAAATTACAACGCACCAACCCTATGGCACCAGACTACTCTGTACAACTCAACTACTTAGAGCTACTTACTGACCTTCCTTGGAATGAATACAGCAAGAAAAAATTTGACATCAAGAATGCTGAAAAAGTTTTAGATAAGGATCACTTCGGTTTAGAAAAGGTAAAAGAGAGAATTATCGAATACTTGGCGGTTTTGAAGTTAAAAGGCAATATGAAATCGCCCATTTTGTGTTTAGCAGGCCCTCCAGGCGTTGGAAAAACCTCTTTAGGTAAATCTATTGCTGAAGCACTCGGACGAAAATATATCCGTATGTCATTAGGTGGCTTGCGCGATGAATCCGAAATTCGTGGACACCGAAAAACCTATATAGGCGCAATGCCAGGTCGCGTAATTCAAAGCATCCGTAAAGCTGGCGAAGCAAATCCTGTTTTTGTACTTGACGAAATTGATAAAGTACTGGGAATGAATGTACAAGGAGACCCTTCTGCAGCACTTCTCGAAGTACTTGACCCTGAGCAAAACAGCACATTTCACGATAACTACTTGGAAACTCCTTTCGACCTTTCGCACGTGCTTTTTATCGCTACCGCAAATAATCTTGGCAATATTCACCCTGCGCTCTTAGACCGTATGGAGATTATTGACATTCCTGGATACCTTCTCGAAGAGAAGATGCAAATTGCAAAAAAACACCTCATTCCCAAACAGATAAAAGAACACGGATTAAAACGTACCGACCTAACATTCTCTGACTCTATCATCGAAAAAATAATCAGCGATTACACTCGAGAAGCGGGTGTGCGCCAATTGGATAAATTGATAGCTAAAATCATCAGAAAACGAGCTGCACAATCAGTAAAAACTGGACATATTGCAAAGAAAATAACTGAAGAAGACCTTACTGATGCTTTAGGAAGCCCAATCTTCCAAAAAGAACGCTCGTTAGACCACAATACGCCAGGCGTTGCTACAGGATTGGCATGGACTGCTGTTGGCGGGGAGATTCTTTTCGTTGAATCTGTAATTAATCGCGGGAAAAATAGTCTTACATTAACAGGAAATCTCGGTGATGTAATGAAAGAATCGGCAACTCTAGCTTACGAATTTATTAAGACTCATGCTGAAGAGTATGGTATTGATGAGAAAATATTCGAAGATAAAAAGGTACATCTACACGTTCCCGAAGGTGCTACCCCAAAAGATGGACCCTCTGCTGGAATCACAATACTATCCTCTATTCTTTCCTCTTTTACAGGCAAAAAAGTAAAAGCAAATATTGCAATGACTGGAGAAATTACTCTACGCGGAAAACTACTGCCCGTAGGGGGAATTAAAGAGAAAATTCTTGCTGCAAAACGGGCTGGAATTTACGACATTGTTCTCTCCTCTGAAAATCAGAAAGATATAAACGACATTAAAGAAAACTTTATAGAAGGAATGAACTTCCATTATTTCTCTTCAATGAAAGAGGCTGTGGATTTCATTCTTACCGACTAATAAAACTATGATCAAAAACGTTACACTTATCGGAACAGGCAATGTAGCTTTTTGGCTGGCATATCAGTTGAAACGTGCCAACATTACCATTTCACAAGTGTATAGTCGTAATGCAGCACACGCAGAAGAACTCGCTCTCAAAACTCACGCTCAAGCCATTACACAACTTCAGGATCTCTCTCCTAATTGTGACCTATATATTTTTGCGCTTAGTGACGATTGTTATCCCAACATATTTCAACAACTTCCATTTCAGATAAAATTGGCTGTACATACGGGCGGAGCTGTCAGTCGAGACGTTTTTAATGGTTTTGCACAAAACTACGGAGTTTTATATCCGTACCAAAGCATTAGCAAACACGTAGATTTCAGCACGTTCCAAGTTCCACTCTGCATCGATGGTAACAATGAAGAAACTACAGAAAAACTACTCCAATTTGCAAAAAAATTATCTCCAATAGCAGATAAAATTAATGAATCGCAACGTAATACTTTACATATTGCTGCCGTCTTTGCCAACAACTTTTCTAATGCTCTTTTCGACATAAGCTATAGATTATTAAAAGAGAAAGGAATTGATTGGAAACTTATCACCCCATTAATAGTAAACACAGCTCAAAAAGTAATCTCTTTATCTCCTAAATCTGTACAAACAGGTCCTGCCAAACGACGCGACAATAACACGATTAACCATCATCTTAAACACCTCAATAATTGTGAACAAAAAGAGATATACCAACTTTTAACACAATATATCATTCAAAATTTATCCTAAAATGATCAATTATCGAGAAAAACTCAGCGAAATTACCACATTTATTTTTGACTTTGATGGAGTACTTTCTGATGGAAAAATTTGGGTCATGCCTAATGGCGAACAAGTGCGCGCTACTAATGTAAAAGATGGATATGCAATGCAATACGCATTAAAAAAAGGGTATAATGTGGCAATTATTTCGGGAGGCACTGGCGATAGCATGCGCCTGCGCTACCAAACATTCAAAGGAATTGATATTTTTCTCGGAGTAAGTAATAAATTAGAGAAATTAAAGGAATATTGTAAAATAAAGAATATCGACCCACAAAGTATTGCTTATACAGGAGACGACATTCCTGATATAGAAATTATGCAACACTGCGGATTAAAGTGCTGTCCTGCAGATGCTTGTACAGAAATAAAAGAGACCAGCCACTATATTTCCCATTGCAATGGAGGAAATGGTTGTGTACGCGATATTATCGAACAAACCCTTAAACTGCAAGGAAAATGGCTTGAAAGCGACGCTCATATTTGGTAACGTCACCCTATTCAAAACATTTTAGACAAAACTCCAAGTTCAATTTACAATATACTCTGACAAAATTCCGACCATCGGGATATAAAATTTTGTCAAAAATAGCATTTTTCACATTTTTTGTGGTGCATATCAAAAAAAATATTATATTTGCAGTCTCTAATAGCATGATATGATAAAGTTTTTTAATTCCAAATCTCTACATATCAGAATGCAGCTTTTAGGAACTAACAAAATAAGCTGCTAAGTGGGATTGTTTTGCTCCTAACATCCCAAATTTCTTTATATATTCAATTGTTACATACGAGAAATCTATTATATAATCTTTGAAGAAGATTTATCTCTTGATTAAGATTTTTTGTAATATACGCTGGAGAGACTAAAAACAATTCATTTAATATTAACCTAATTTTTTTCTTATGAAGCAGAAATTATTCTTTGTAATGATTCTACTATTGTCAATTATGGGCATTCGTGCGCAAAGCAACTGTCCTGCACCTACAGGACTTAACACTCTGTTGCACACTCCTAATTGGAACAATGTACAACTATCTTGGAATCCAGTCATTGACACCACAGCCATTGACATCTTATGGTCAAACAGATCACTAAGCGCACAGATTGGTTTAGATGGTCCTGGTGATTTCTCAGGTGTAGTTCGTTTTGAACCATCAGACTTAGTGGACGTAACCGGACTATCTCTTACTTCTGTAACTTTTATCCCTCACGAACCACAAACTATTTGCACTTATTATGTAAAAGTATGGCAAGGAGGAAGCATTATTAATGATACGACCTTCAATCCTGGCACACTTTTAACAGAACAGGAGGTTACTACAGCAATGCAAATGGATGTTCTGAATACTATTCTGTTAAACACCCCTATAGTCATTGACCCCACACAAGAACTGTGGATTGGAATTCGCTGCAACACAACCGCAGGTTTTCCTCTCGGAGCAAGTAATAATGATGTCGTAACCAACAAAGGCGAACTAATAACGATGGACTCTATCTGGTCAACCTTAGCAGCAAGTGCTTTAGAGTACAATTGGACAATTATCGGTACTCTATCCGATCCCAACAACGCTATTTCTGGATACAATCTTTACAAAGATGATGTTATGGTAAACACATCTGCTCTTACATCCACTCATTTCTTGGATTCCGTTCCTACAGGAACTTACGAATATGGTGTAACCGCTGTTTATGGCAACGGATGTGAATCTGACGCCATTTCTGCAACTATTGTCATGACTGATTACCCTTGTGCCAACTGCAATGACAGTATTATCGTAGGAACGGGTACAGCACAAAACTACCTGCTTCCCCTTAACACCTATTATAACTACTCCTATACACAACAAATCTATACTGCTGCCGAAATCGGCAACACTATCGGCGGTATCAATTGTATTTCATTCCAATACATACATAGTTCTCTCCAAACAAAAGACATAGAGGTTTATTTGGGCAACACCACAAAAACTACATTTAACAGCAGTTCAGATTGGGTTAGCATTAGCGATATGCAATTAGTATATAATGGCACGATTAACTTTACACCTGGCATGGCAGATAATTGGGTTACGATTCCTTTCAATACTCCTTTCGAATGGGACGGTGTAAGCAACATTGTTGTAGCAGTAGTTAATAATACTGGAAGTTATTTAAATAGTGATCCAAGCTTCAGGTATCACATAGCAACAGGCAATACCACATTATACACTTATCAGGATGGAGCTTCATACAATCCTGAAAATCAAACTCCTACAGGAACCCTATCAACCAACAGAAATAATATTCGCTTCTTAATTGGAGACCCTATCACTTGCAGAATGCCTAATACCTTATCTGTATCTAACATCACTTCAGAAGGTGCCACAATAAATTGGACAGGGCATGACACAGACTCTGGCTACGAAGTAGTTTGCGTTCCTTCTGGCAACCATGTCAGCTCTGGCACACCCATTAGTGTAACTGATACCTTCTACATATTAACAGGATACGTTGACAATACAGATTATGACGTATATGTACGCGCTAATTGTTCTCCTGACAACAGCCATTGGGCAATGACCTCTTTCCGTACGGAATGTCTTCCAATTGAGCAATTGCCTTATGTTGAGGATTTCGACACCTACGGAACAGGAAACTCAGCATATCCTAATTGTTGGAAGAAAAATACAACATCAAGCTATCCGTATATCAGCAACACACAACACGCATCTGGTTCTGGCTCATTATATTTCTATTCATATTCAGACAACCACTCTGCAGCAATTCTCCCTAGCATTTCATCAGAACTATACCCTATTAACACACTTCAAGTTTCCTTTAAAGTGCTTAAAACTTCCGCATCATACGGACATATCGAAGTGGGTGTAATCACTGATCCTACAGACATTTCCACATTTACTCCAGTAAAATCAATTGATGGAAGTTTGCTTGAATCTACCAACACTTGGTATGAATTCACTACATATTTTAGCAATTATCAAGGCGAACCTGGTCGAATCGCATTTCTTTCTCCTGAAACATACTCTTCATTCGCATACATTGACGACGTTGTTGTAGAGGTTATCAGCGGATGTGGTACTCCAATCAATTTTGCAGCTTCACAAATTACAGGTAGTTCAGCATATCTTTCTTGGAATGTTAGCGACTTAGTTGACCCATCAACCACCTATAACATTGAGTATTCCGAGCAAGGTTTGGACAACTGGCAAACCGCAACTCCGATGGGTACAAATTGCTTACTATCCAACTTGCAACAAGGCACAGCATACGAAGCAATTCTCTATGCATCTTGCGATAACGGATATAGTGATACTATTTCCATTTCTTTCGTCACACGTTGTTTAGCAGGAGGAGAAGTCACCATTGGCAACGGAACCAACACTAACAGCTATATTCCTACTAATTCATTTTACAACTACTCATTTTCCCAACAACTATACACGGCAACTGAGATAGGAAGCAGCAACATCATAAGAGGTTTGAAATTCCACATTGAAACCGCAACTTCACAAAACCGCAATTGGGATATATACCTTGGCAACGAAACTGCAACGTCACTGACCGGCTATACCTCTGTAGCATCTCATACTAAGGTTTTCTCAGGAAGCGTATCTATGGCCAATGAAGGTTGGTTGGAAATCACATTTGACTCTATTTTCATCTATACAGGAGGAAGCATTGTAGTTTCTGTTGACGACAATACAGGCTCTTATAGTAGTAGTACCTATTTTTCAGGTCATAGTGGAACCTCTTACAGCATATATAATGATGGTACCAACTATAATCCAAACTCTCCTGGAACATTAACACTCCGCACATTCAGAAACAATATAATTTTTGTAGGAGATTGTGACTCCACTATTTCTTGTGTTGTACCCAATCTTGTAATCGGCAACATTACCCCTAATACCGCAGAACTTTTATGGGCTCCTGGTTATCAAGAAACCGAATGGGAATTGGAATACAAACTTTCTGCAGACTCCATTTGGATTTCAGAAGGTACACAAAATCAAAATACATACACATTATCCAATCTTTTGGCAGGAAGTGAGTACGATGTTCGTTTACGCTCAGTTTGCAATCCTGGCGAATACAGCAGTTACAACACACGCTCCTTTGCAACTCCTTGCGAACCACTCGCAACATTACCACTTGTTGAGAATTTCGACAGTACAGATGTCAACACCATTCCTAATTGTTGGAATAAATTAAGCACCTATCCTGATGGAAATTATCCTAAAACAAGCACAACATATTCCACCACATCAGGAGGTAAATCATTGCAAATGAATAATGGAGGATCATCCTTCTACTCAATTGCAACTACCCCGCGATTAGCCGACGAAATCGAAATGGACAGTTTGATAATCTCATTCTACACATACGGTACATCTACCTCCTACACTTTGGAAGTAGGAATTATGAATGATCCTTCAGATGCATTATCTTTCACAACCATCGGTACTATCCAACCTATCGTTGCAGATACTTGGGAAAGACAAGAATTCTACACCCGTAGTTATAATGGCAACGGTCACCACATTGCCTTCCGCGCACCTTTCGGTTCTAGCAATAATATATATTTAGATGAGGTTAATATTAACGCAATTCCGATGTGTCCTCATGTAGAGAACTTGGCTGTAACAAACATTGACGACAGCAACGTAACTTTAACTTGGTCGCCAGGTTCATCTGAAAGTGTTTGGGAAGTTGTTATCCTCCCCGCTGGTCCTGTTGATTGGGACACCGTAACCAACATCAACTACGTTTATTCCAACACATACACAGAATCCAATCTACAATCCACAACCGAATATTCTGCATACGTACGTGCAAACTGTGATGCTGGCGATATCAGTGATTGGGAAAGAATTGACTTTACCACTACTCAAATTCCTGCGCAGCTTCCATACACTTGCGACTTTGAAATGGCAAATCCGAATTGGTCATTCTACAATAATTCAGGAAATAACAAATGGCACATTGGCACTGCAACCAATAATGGTGGAACTAAATCCATGTATATATCCAATAACAATGGCGCTACCAATGCATACGGCACCAGCTATACCAACAACTGGGCATACAGAGATATCTTCTTCCCAGCAAGTACCAACGGATACATCATCTCATTTGATTGGAAAGCTACTGCTGAGTCTTGCTGTGACTATATGAATGTCTTTATTGGAAATGTTGTAGAAATCACTAATGCTAACTGCTCAAATTATTCAAGCGGTTTCAATGGAACTACCAAATTGAATAGTTCAAATATGAACCAACAATCTACATTTACCAATTTCAACTACACATTGCCAGGATATGATACTGATGGTGTAAGACGCCTCTATTTTTCTTGGCATAATGATGGAAGTATTCAGAACGACCCACCTGCAGCTGTTGACAACATTATGATTAGCGAAATCACTTGTCCTATCCCAAGTAATTTAGCAGCTACCAACATCACTGCTACAACGGTTGACCTCAGCTGGACTGAAAACGGAACCGCTTCAGAATGGATTGTTTACCACAAAATTTCAACCGATTCCATCTGGACTGAAACCACCGTTTATTCTACCAATTACCAACTGACAGGCTTAACTCCTGATATGTCATATTCTGTACGTGTTGCTTCTGATTGCGGGAATGGCACCGACGTCAGTCCATTCTCCAACCTCGTATCTTTCAACACTTTGCCAACTTGTCCTTCACCAAGCGGACTAACAGTCAGCAACATATCTCAAACCAATGTAGATTTAGCTTGGACTTCCAATGGTGCTGAAACCTCTTGGGATATTGTATATGGTGCTGTAGGATTTGACATTGACACGGAAGGAACTATAGTAACAGCCACTACCAACCCATTTACTCTAACAGGTCTTACTGCAGCAACCAATTACCAAGTTTACGTTCGTGCTAACTGCGGCAGCGGTGACATCAGCAATTGGTCTTCTCCTATCCAATTCAATACGACTATCTGCGATCTTTCAGAGCAATGTGAGTACACATTTATTTGCACTGACTCCTATGGTGACGGATGGAATGGTGGTGCTCTTGTTATCGAACAGAACAGCATTACTATTGCCACTATTGAAGCTATCGATCACTACGGATTAGGTAATTCTTATACGGACACATTCCACGTTATGCTGTGTGACAATATCAGTACTATGTTCAACTGGATAGAAGGATTTTATGATAATGAAGTTGCTCTAACTATCTTAGATCCTGCTGGAAATCAGTTGTTCAGCTCTGTAGATATGACTAACGCCAGCTCACCAATCCTTACTATCGTAACAAATTGTTCTGCTGTAGGTGATCCTTGCGATACTCCAACTAACGTTCAAGTGAATGCAGCTTCTAACTCAGCAAACGTAAGTTGGACAAGTACAGAAAGTGCTTGGATCGTAGAATATAAATTAGCAACGGCTTCCAACTGGACAGCTTCTCCAACATTAACAACAACTACTTATAATATTACAGGATTAACCGCTTCTACCAACTACGTTGTTCGAGTTAAATCAGTATGTGATGCATCCAATGAAAGCGATTGGTCTGCTGAAATACCTTTCACAACCTTAGCAGGTGATGTTACGACTTACACGATCACAGCTACTGCTACAGGTCCTGGTTCTATTACGCCAAGCGGAACTGTTACCGTTCAAGAAGGAACTGACATCACTTTCTCTTTCACGGCTAACGAAGGTGCTACAACTCAACAATTGTTAGTTGACAATATTGAAACAGCTATTCCAACAAACAACGAATACACATTCTCATCTGTTGTTGCTAACCACACTATTGAGATCGTATTTGCAGAAGAGACTGGCATTGAAGAGATTGATTTAGATGCTGCTGTTCTTCTCTTCCCGAACCCAGCAACTTCACACATCGAAATTAGACTTAGCAACGATCTTCTCATTAACTCAACATTAGATATTTACGATGTATATGGAAGAAAAATTGCTACTCAAATGATGAACAATACTTCTGCTAAAGTTGACATTTCTGGATACTCAACAGGTATGTATTTAGTTCGCATTAGTAATGACAATGGCGTTGTTGTGAAGAATTTTATCAAAAAATAGCACGAACCCATAATTTAATTAAAAATCCATCGTATTTTTGCGGTGGATTTTTTTTTGCAAAATGTCATCAATAGAAATTACACTGCCGCACTCCAAAAGTTTTCTAATTAGAAAACTGATTTCACACTATGTCCTTTACAGAGAAATTCTTCCAATTGCAGAGACAGAAAGCAACGATGTTATGATTGTTCATCGAGCATTGCAACAGATTGAAGCAGGACGAAATAGTAACGAGCTTCATGTTATTGATGTAAAAGACTGTGGAGCTGCATTCCGTTTTCTTTGTGCCATTACAGCAGCATTACCTGGGCATTGGCTAATTACGGGTACGCCACGATTGCTAAACCGACCAATTACCCCTCTTATTAAGACTTTAAATGAAGTAGGTTTTTCCCTTCAAATCACAAAAAATGGTATTCAAATAGAGGGACAAAAGCGATATTTTGAAAATTTACAGATTGATTGTCGAGAAAGCAGCCAATTTGGCAGTGCACTTTTACTTGCAGCGCCGCTGATGGGTAATCCCCAAATTTCTATATATCCTGAATCTATATCAAGTGCAGGATATTTAAATATGACACAAAAAGTGATCGAACAAACCACGCAAGATCAAGGAATTATTTCGACAGAAAGAGATTGGAGTGCCGCTCTCTTTTGGTACGCTTACCTCCTACTCCATCCACAGCACACGATAACTCTTAAAAACCTCACAAATAATAGTTTACAACCAGACATTATAATTTCCGAATGGTTTTCCCAATGGGGAATTAAAACTCGATTTCATCAAGGAAATACACAAATCTCGTGCCCACAACGCATTGAAATTCCACCCCAACAACTTGACCTTACAAACAATATCGACGCTGCTCCAATTCTTTCTGTGTTAGCAACCCTATATCCTTTTGAATTAACTTTAAAAGGATTAGAAAACCTAAATAAAAAAGAATCTAAGCGAAAAGAAATTTTGACAATAACTTTATCTCAATTCACACACATTAAAGATATTACAGAAAATTCATTTACCATTTGCAAACGAGAAAAGACTTTACCTAACCAAATTTCCTTGTCATCATACAATGACCACAGATTTGTATTAGCTTGGACACTCCTTTCATCATTTACGCAAATCCAAATTGACGACAAAGAATGCATTGCAAAATCTTACCCAAACTTTTTTGAAGATTATGCAAAAGTAGAGAAAAGCTTCTAAGTGCGTCTATAAAATTAACAATTATTATTATCTTAAATTTAAATAAACAGACACAATATCAATAATATCATACTTATTTACAACGAATTAACACATAATTTATATTTATTACAAATTACATATTAACAACTCATCATACAATAAATTGGGGTAAATTTGCACAAAAAAAAGCGATGTTAGTCAGAACATACAGTTGTGCATTAATGGGCGTAGCAGCCATACCCATTACTATAGAGGTCGATATTGAGAATGGGGTAAATTTCTACTTGGTTGGATTACCTGATAGTGCCGTTAAAGAAAGTCAACAAAGAATTGACACTGCTCTACGATGTTATAACTATAGAATTCCGGGGAAAAAAATCGTTATCAATATGGCACCAGCTGACATTCGGAAGGAAGGATCAGCATACGACCTTACGATTGCGATTGGAATTTTGATTGCCTCAGAACAGATCAAAGGTGTAAATAAAGTTGAAGATTATTATATTATGGGTGAACTATCTCTTGATGGCACATTACAACCCATACGGGGGGCACTATCAGTAGCTATCGAAGCTAAAAAAAGAGGAAAACGAGGCTTAATTTTACCTGCACAAAATGCTCGCGAAGCAGCAATCGTTGCTGACATTGAGGTTTTAGGAGTTCACAACATCAAAGAAGTCATAGATTTTTTCAATGAAGAGAAAGAGATTGAAAGAATCACGATTAACACGCGAGAAGAGTTTCAGCGGAGTTTAAACAACTATGAATTTGATTTTTCGGACGTAAAAGGACAAGAAAACATCAAGCGAGCACTAGAGATTGCTGCGGGTGGAGGACATAACGTAATTTTAATTGGTCCTCCTGGGTCTGGGAAAACAATGTTAGCCAAGAGATTACCATCAATACTACCGCCACTTACCTTGCACGAAGCACTAGAAACAACAAAAATCCATTCTGTTGCTGGTAAGATGAGTAGGTATGCTTCACTCATCTCCATCCGTCCTTTTCGTTCGCCACACCACACAATTAGCGACGTTGCCTTAGTAGGCGGAGGCAGCAATCCGCAACCTGGAGAGATTTCACTTGCACATAATGGAGTACTATTTTTGGACGAACTACCCGAATTTAAAAGGACCGTTTTAGAAGTAATGCGGCAACCTTTGGAGGATAGGTTTGTCACCATTGCTCGTTCCAAATATAGCGTAGATTTTCCTGCTTCTTTTATGTTTATTGCGGCAATGAATCCTTGTCCTTGCGGCAACTACAACCATCCCAAAATTCCTTGCACCTGCGGACAGGGATTAGTCCAGAAATACCTTAACAAAGTATCAGGGCCTCTAATGGACAGAATCGATATACATATAGAAGTTGTTCCTGTAACGCACGAAGAATTAGCATCGACAAAGCCCGTAGAGAAAAGTGAGGAGATTCGCAAGCGAGTCATTAAGGCAAGAGCAATACAGAACAAGCGATTTGCCGAATATGAGCGTATCCATAGCAACGCACAGATGTCAAGAAAGCAAGTTGAGCAATA
>Ga0233362_1000148_pt1 | contig 15157 bp, 6 predicted proteins | sample ElkDunMinimDraft_22_FD_180674 | JGI IMG/M metagenome (GOLD analysis project Ga0233362, IMG submission 180674) | Fecal eukaryotic communites from dung pellets of Tule Elk in California, USA - Elk Dung C1 | ecosystem: Host-associated > Mammals > Digestive system > Large intestine > Fecal | place... | reverse complement strand
AGAATGGAATATTTTAGATATGGCCATTTTACAAGTTGGAGCTATTCACGTTTCTATCTATCCCACTATCAGTGAATCTGATTATCAATATATTCTGAATGACGCGCAAGTAAAAATGATTTTTGTCTCTGGTTGGGAGTTGTTGCGAAAAATTGAGAGTGTTATTGAGAGTATTCCTAATTTGAAGGATAAAGTCTATACTTTTAGAAATTTGCGGGGATATAGGCATTTTAATGAGGTAATCGATTTAGGTGTAGCAAATCCATCTCCAGAGAGATTGGCCGAAATCAAAACGTCAATTTTGCCTGATGATGTTGTCACTTTGATATATACTTCTGGTACCACAGGAAATCCTAAGGGCGTGATGTTGACGCATAAAAATTTTCTTGAAAATGTAAAGGCTGTTACTCCTATTGTTCCTTTAAATCAAAATAGTAGAGTATTGAGTTACCTCCCGTTGTGTCATGTGTATGAGCGAATGATGATTTACGCATGGCATTATGCTGGTGTATCAATCTATTATGCTGAGAATTTGGCACTCATCGCTGAGAATTTGAAGGAGATTAAGCCAGATATTTTCACATCAGTGCCCCGTTTGTTAGAGAAATTTTATGATAAAATTTTAGCTATTGGTAATAAACAGAAAGGAATTAAACGTAAGATATTCTTTTGGGCGAATGATGTTGCTGCTAACTATGAGTATGAGAACCCAACTTGGTGGTATAGAATGAAATTAGCTATTGCACGTCGATTGGTGCTCCGTAAATGGAAAGAAGGGTTGGGAGGTCGTCTGACTGTTGTCGTTACGGGAGGAGCAGCTATACAGCCTCGTATCAGCAAAATTTTTTATGCAATGGATGTTCCTGTATTGGAAGGATATGGTTTATCGGAAACCTCTCCTGTAATTGCTGTAAGTAATTTCTTCAAAAATGGAGTTAAGATTGGCACCGTTGGACCAGTTCTTCCTGGTATTGAGGTAAAACTTGCTGATGATGGTGAGATTTTAACTCGTGGAAATTGTTTGATGAAAGGTTACTATAATGCGCCACATTTGACAGCCGAAGCTATTGATGAAGAGGGTTGGTTCCATACCGGTGACTTGGGTGAATTTGAACCCGAAGGTCAACTGAAAATTACGGGTCGTAAGAAGGAGTTGTTTAAAACAGCATTTGGAAAGTATGTTGTTCCTACGGTTGTTGAATCAAAGTTTGCCGAAGATTCACTTATTGACAATATTATGGTTGTAGGTGAGGGAAAACAATATGCTGCAGCTTTAATTGTACCTGAATTTGGAGATCTTCGTTCGTGGTGTGCCTACAAAGGTATTAAATATACTACCAATGAGGAGATGATTGAGCATCCTGAGGTGTTGAAGAAGTATAAAAAACTTGTTGAACATTACAATAAGTTTTTTGGAGAAACAGAACAAGTTAAACGTTTTAAGTTAATTAGTTATGTGTGGAGTATTCAAACGGGTGAATTAACTCCAACTTTGAAATTGAAGAGAAATTTCATTTCCAAAAAGTATCAAGAGACTATAGAATCATTATTTAAATAGTAATGGATATGGTAACACAAGAATTGTCTATTTTTAACACATTAAGTAGAAAAAAGGAAAAATTTTCACCATTAAATCCTAATGTTGTTGGTTTGTATGTATGTGGTCCAACAGTGTACGGGGATCCTCATTTGGGACATGCACGTCCTGCTATTACTTTTGACCTATTGTTTCGATATTTGAAACACATTGGTTATAAAGTGCGTTACGTGCGTAATATTACAGATGTAGGGCATTTGGAACATGATGCTGACGAGGGTGAAGATAAAATTGCAAAGAAGGCACGTTTAGAACAGCTTGAACCTATGGAAGTTGCTCAGTATTATATTGATCGTTACCATAAGGCAATGGATAGTTTAAATGTGTTAAGGCCTTCTATTGAGCCACGTGCTTCTGGGCACATTATTGAGCAAATCGATATGGTACAGCGCATTTTAGATGCCGGTTATGCATACGTTTCGGAAGGTTCAGTTTATTTTGATGTACCTAAATTTGATAAGGATTTTGGCTATGGAAAGCTTTCTGGACGAGTATTAGAGGAGATGATTTCTAACACAAGAACACTTGATGGTCAGGATGAAAAACGCCATCCTGCGGATTTTGCATTGTGGAAGAAGGCTGCTCCTGAGCATATTATGCGTTGGAATTCTCCTTGGAGTGTTGGCTTTCCTGGTTGGCATATTGAGTGTACTGCCATGAGTACTAAATATTTAGGAGAACATTTCGATATTCATGGCGGTGGTATGGATTTGATTTTTCCTCACCACGAGTCAGAAGTGTGCCAGTCAACTGTTGCTAATGGTAAGGAATCGGTAAAGTATTGGATGCATAACAATATGATTACTATCAATGGTCAGAAGATGGGTAAGTCGTTAGGAAATTTTATTACTTTAGGGCAATTTTTCAGTGGTGATCACGAAAAACTTGAACAGGCTTATTCTCCGATGATTATCCGCTTCTTTATTATGCAGGCTCATTACAGAGGAACTGTGGATTTTTCCAATGAAGCACTACAATCTGCGGAAAAGGGTATGCAAAAATTGTATGCAGCCGAACGAGTTCTTGATAAATTGAAAGCTTCAGCAGAATCAACAGAAGATATTTCTGCTTGGATAGTTAGATGTTACGAGGCAATGAATGATGATTTGAATACGCCAAAATTGATTGCAGAGCTTTTCGATGCTTGTCGGATTATCAATTCAGTAAAAGATGGTCATAGTTCGCTTACAGCAGAAGATTTGGAGAAGTTAAAATCTAACTTCAGAACCTTTTTCTTTGATGTTTTAGGAATGTTACCAGAAGAGCAAGGAAGTTCTGATATGACTCAAGTTTTGATGGATTTGATTATTGATGTTCGGAAAGATGCCAAAAGTAACAAAAATTGGCCTTTAGCTGACTTGATTCGCAACAAATTGGGTGAAGTAGGTATCGTTATCAAAGATACTAAAGATGGTGCAGAATGGGAGTTTAAGAACTAATTTTATTCGAATTATAATTGGAAAGCGGTTCATAAGGATATGAGCCGCTTTTTTATTTTGGAAAGTTTAGCCTTTATGAAAGTAGAAACTTAATCTCTTTAAGATTACATGTGTATGAATTGTTGTATTTATCCACTAATAAGAGCCTTCCGAAAGGGTCTGTTCCTGTAATTTTGGCGGTGATTTTTTTGTCGAAAATGGCATATTCTGCCCAAACGTCGAGATTGAAAAGTTTGGCGAGGTAGAGTTCGTTAAGTGGCTCTTTTTTTTCAGTATAGAGATAGGGGAGAAGTTTTTCTCCCTCTTGTACAATTAGATTTAGAATTCTACTGAGTTGGTGTTGTTTTCCCGTTTCGATACAAAGTGAAGTGGGATTGGGCAGAGAAGATGAAAATTGTGTTTGATTTACATTAATTCCAACCCCAGCAATGGTGTATTTGATGGAAGTTGAGGTTAAAGAATGTTCGATAAGTATTCCCGCAATTTTTTTGTTACGTATGTAAATGTCGTTAGGCCATTTAATTTTAGCATTGGGAAGAAAATGGGAAATAGTATTGAGAATTGTAAGTGAGAAAAATTGATTGAATATAAATTGATTCTTGGGCAGTATGGGTGGATTAAAGTAAAAACTCGCCAAAATATTCATATCTTTTTCACTCTCCCAATGGTTATCAGCTAACCCACGTCCTGCGTTTTGGTAATTTGTATAGAGGAAAAATAGGTCGTTTAACTCATTGATATTTATTGCCTTATCTTCTATCAATTGTTTTAATATAGCATTGGTAGAAGGACAGTTCTCAATAAAAAGGGCAGGTGATAAAATCATTCAACAAATTTAACTATCTTTGCACGCAAAAATAATCAAAAAATATGAAGAAATTAAAATTACTTCTTTTTCTTATCCCTCTTTTTTTTGCTATATCTTGTGAAGATAATAGTGGCGATTATGTAAATCAGTTATATACTGATAATGAAATGGTTACGGCAATTCATCAATGTATAACAGCGTGTGTTGATACTGCCAATGCACATTTAAGCGTTCCCGATTCGGTAGGTGTGGGTTTTTACAACTATCAAGAGGGAAAATATAGAATTTCGTTACCTCAAAATATGCAATATGTGATTGATACATTAGTGCAACATGGTGAGAGTGAGCTTGTTGACAACTTTATCCGGAAGATTAATGTTGCGGCATCAAGTTGCGGTGGTGGAATCCGTAATTTCGTTACCAATAGTTTGAGTAATATGGATTTTATCAGTCCGTTAGCTTTGTTAGAAAAAGATTCTACCGCCATTGTTACCTATTTTTATACAATGAATTATGTAGGATTTAACTCCGCTATTAGTACTCATATCTCTGCGCAATCAACATATAATGAGGCAGTATCGTTGTGGAATGAGATGTGTGAGAAATATCTTCAATATACAGAACAGAATATAAATTTTGAGTTGAAAACAGGAGTAGTTGGTCAAATTTCTGCTGGAATTTTTGAAGAGATGAAGTTAGAGGAGATTTTAATTAGAACGGACTCAACGCATCGTGGAAAAATCCATAGTAAGATGTATGATGTATTTGGTAATTTTGAAAAAAGATAAGATATGATAAAAGAGAAATTATTTGCTGGCAAGACTTTAGCCATTTTATCTGGTGGTGGAGATACTCCTGCTATCAACTCAAGTATTGAATGTGTGAGAAACCGTGCATCGATGTTAGGTTTTAAGGTGTATGGAGTTTTACGTGGATGGAAAGGTTTGTTGGGAGATGGTGATATAGTTGATTTGACCAACATTCCTTACAATGGAATTTATGGTGGAACTGCTCTTTTATCCAGTCGTACCAATCCATTTCCAAGTAAAAAGAACACCGAAGATCGTTCGCAACAGATTCTTCGTAACATTGAGCGTTATAAGATAGATGTTTTAGTAACTATTGGAGGTGATGATACCAATGGGGCAGCCAAGAAGATGTATGAAAAATATGGAATTCCTGTAATTGGATTTCCTAAAACTATTGATAACGACCTACGCACGCGCACGATGCACCATTATAATGGTCAAGAGCACGAAACGGTTTTATGTCCAGGGTTTGCTTCAGGCGCAATGGCAATCAAGAAGTTAGCGAGTAAGTTGCATACCACCAACGAGTCGCATCAGCGGATTATGGTGTTGGAGGTTATGGGTCGCGATGCGGGCTGGCTGACTGGAAGCGCAGTATTTGGCGGTGCGCAGATGGCGTTGATTCCAGAAATCGAGATGACCAAAGAGCGCAAGGAGTTTTTCTTTGAATCTGTAAAAGAGCAATTTATGCGCTCTCCGAAACGTAGTTTAGTAATTGCTGTATCGGAAGGTGTGCGTTGGTGGAGTGAAGAGAAACAGCAACTAGACGTAGTGTATGCAAGCCCAGATTTAGATGAATATGGACACCCGAGATTTGGGGGAATTAGTGGCGTTATTGCATCAGAAATTTCTCAAAAACTGAAAATTGAAGCCCGTGGTCAAATCTCAGGTTATATCCCAAGATCGGGAAAATGTTATGAGTATGACCGTAGATTAACCTCTACTTTGGCAGATAAAGTTGTGGATTTGTTGCTCCGTGGCGAATATGGTAAGATGCCAGTGATGAAAGATATTGTTCCTTACTCTGAATTGGAAGAGTATCATACTACAGCAATTGATATGGGTGACATTGGCAACTTCCCGCTTCCACAGGCTTACTACGACAGCAATAAGTTCCAATTCTCAGATCAATATGTCGATTTTCTAACCCATATTATTGGGGCACCCTATCGTATGGAGTTTAACCACGACTTCCCAATTGTAATCCCAGAATAGTATGGCAAGTTTTGAAATAGAAGGTGGAAGACCGCTAAGTGGTGAGATTATTCCTCAAGGTGCAAAAAACGAAGCCTTACAGGTAATTTGTGCGGTGTTGTTAACCTCTGAGCCTGTAACCATTCACAATGTGCCCAAGATTTTGGATGTATTGCGATTGATTGATATTCTTTCGATTATTGGTGTTAAAGTTACGGCGCATTCTGATAACTCGTACACTTTCGATGCTAAAGATGTAAATATTGATTTGTTGCAAACTCCAGAATATTTAGAAACTTCTGGAAAGATAAGAGCTTCCATTATGACGGTGGGTCCGTTGTTGGCTCGATTTGGGAAGGCGTACGCTTTTAAGCCAGGAGGCGACAAAATTGGGCGTCGTCCGTTGACAACGCACTTTGAAGGTTTTATGAAATTGGGGGCGCAGTTAGACCAAGTGAGTGGTAAAAACTACTATGAGCTATCTGGAAAACCGTTAAAAGGTTGCTATATGCTTCTGAATGAGGCATCTGTAACGGGAACCGCCAATATTGTAATGGCTGCAGTTATGGCCAAAGGTACCACTACCATCTTTAATGCCGCCTGCGAACCCTATCTGTATCAACTTTGTACAATGTTGAACAATATGGGTGCTAAAATTAGTGGCATCGGTTCCAATCTTCTTACCATTGAAGGCGTTGATGCGCTGCACGGCACTACACATACCATTTTGCCCGATATGATTGAAATTGGTAGCTTTATTGGTATGGCAGCCATAAATCGTTCCGAACTGACCATTAAGAACTGTGCCTGTGAGCATTTAGGAATTATTCCCTACACATTCAAGAAATTGGGTGTAAACTTAGAGGTGCGCAACGACGATATTTTTATTCCTCGTCAAGAAACCTACGAAATAGCTTCCGATATGGATGGTTCGATACTAACTATCAGCGATGCACCTTGGCCAGGCTTTACGCCCGACCTAATTAGTATTGCATTAGTTACCGCCATTCAAGGCAAAGGCAGTGTATTGATACACCAAAAGATGTTTGAAAGTAGGCTGTTTTTTGTGGATAGTTTGCTGGGAATGGGTGCGCAGATTATTTTGTGCGATCCCCATAGGGCTACCGTTATAGGTTTGAATCATAGTAGAAACCTGCATGCTACCAAGATGTCTTCTCCCGATATTCGTGCGGGGGTGGCGTTGCTGATTGCCGCTCTATCTGCTGAGGGAACTAGCGTTATCCAGAATGTAGAGCAGATTGACCGTGGCTACCAAAATATTGTAGAACGGTTGAATGCATTAGGTGCAAAGATTTGTAGAAAAGATTAGATTTTACATATAGCAAAGTATAAGCTGCGGCGTGTTGGGCTTGATTCCTGATATTCCGCAGCTTTTTTTTGTGCGGATTTTTATTTATCTCCCCAAAAATGGTTTTAGAAAAGAAAAACTTGACGAATTGCTCGTAAAATCTATTCGTGTAAGATAGTTGCTAAAAATTTTATCTGTTAGGAGGGTGACTAAAAGCAGTCATCCTCCTTTTTATTTCAAATCTCTCTGATTTACTTGCTCTTAATATAAATTTTCAAGGTGACCTTCTGTAAACTTCTTTCTGTGAAAATGTAAAAAAAATATTTTTCATATTGAAAATAATGAAAGAAGTAAATAAAATGAGTAAAATAAAAATTAGAAATAAATTTAAAGATAAAATTGATAGAAATAAGGTTTCTTTTTTATCTAAATTGCTGATTATCAATCTATAATAATTTCTTGAGTACAAAATGTTTTTAAAAATCTATTTTTGTTAACGTGTTTATGAAGAAAACATTGTTTAAAAAAATGATATAATGTGTTGTAAGTTTAAAAAAAATAACATACTTTTGCGACTATGTATTCTTTTTTAAAATAAAATTAGGATTATAGGTGTACAAGTTTTGTAATTTATTGAAAATCAGCGAATTACCACACTTCATTGCGAAGGGTGGGGCATTACGATTGCGTAATATTTGCGTGATTATTACAAAATCCTTTCCATTTTCTATATCTGCCAATGTAGAGATGGGAGAATGTGCATTTGAGTAGATAAAAAATATAGATATGGACGAAAACAAAATTATAATTGTATCTCACGGACTAAAGAAAGAGATTATGGAGGTTTTAGACACTTCATACCCCTCCATCAGATCTGCTTTGGCATTTAAAACGAATACGCTGAAAGCAAGAGCAATTCGTCAGTATGCTTTAGACAATGGAGGGAAATTAGTAGAGATCTATAGCGAATAGTTTTTGAAGAGTAATAATTAAAATATATTGAGTATGAAACAAATTGATTATCTGCGAAAATCGAGAAAAAATTGTAGTGCGCTTTTAATGGCGTGCGCACTAACTTTTATGTTATTAACGACGACCTTGTCGTTCGCACAAACCAATAATAGTTTGACGTTGGGCTGCCCGACAGAAAACGGAAGCGGCGACTATTTGTACAGCAATTTAGATCTTAATGCAGGCGATGGAGTTGTACGGTCAATTTCAATCAGTTTTTCTGATGACCCAGATGGTTGTTCTATTGATTTGCCCGCCGTTACTCCTTCGGGATGGTCGATTGCTGCAAGTAGCAACATCTATTCTAAATACATTACCCTACCTGAGGGTGTGTCAGCTACTGACATTGAAAATTATTTGCGATTAGTCTCATTTAGCGTTCCTAATAATACTATCAGAAGCGTGAGCATTATTATGCAAACCAATATCTCTGGAAACGTAATCTACTATAGTGATAATGGTCACTATTACCAATATGTTCCATTTACTAATAATGAGAGGAATTGGACTTGGATTGATTGCTATAATGCAGCAAAAGAGATGACTTATTGCGGACGCCAAGGGTATTTAGCTACGCTGACCTCGCTGGATGAAGATAAATTTGTTACGCGTCTTGTATCAACACCAATGTGGGTTGGTGGAACTCGTCTTTCTCCAACTGACAATGCTACATCTTCTAGCACACAATATTATGCAAGTTTTGATACGGATGATGAACCGAATGCAGATGATACTGATTATTGGTATTGGGCTTGTGGGCCGGAAAAGGGTATGCCAATTACTCCAGGGGTAGCAAACCCCTATCAACGTGAATCTCAACATAATGATGCAGTAACGTGGTGGAATACTATGGGTGCATATTCCAATTGGATGTATATACATCGAGGATGGAATGATGAGCACGAACCGAACAATTACTCGAGCAATGGTGGTGAGTCTTGCTTAGTCATATTATCACTTAGTGACCGGAGTAGTGAAGAAAACCACACTTCTGGATTTGGTTGGGCAGACATAGGTTATGATGTAAATGCTATAGGAAATGGTGACAGCTGGGGTTTTGATCCCGATGGATATCTTGTTGAGTATGGAGATCAATTTATAGGGGATAGTCAGCCCCAGGAGAATGAGTGTTCAATTTCCGCATCTGGATTAGTGGGTAATGCCACCCATACGGTTAGAGCAACACTTTCAGGCGACACAGCTGTGTGTGCAGGAGAGGAAGCTACCCTCAATATCATTTTTGCAGATGGGGCATTCCCTTTTACAGGTTCTGTTCAAGGAAATAATGGAGCGGTTGTTCATACTTTTAATACCAACGATATTAGTTATAATTTCACCGTTGCCCCTACCGCAACTACATCTTATACAATTTCAACATTTTCAGATGCTTCCTCTACAGGGGAGGCTGGATGTGAGGTTTATACAATCAATTATACGCCATCAGGTTCTGCAACCGTAACGGTAAACACCCCACAAGTGGCATTGAACGATATTGCATCTGTTTCTATCTGTGCGGGTGCAAGCACAACCCTAACGGCAACAACAGGAACAGTTACGGGTGATGTTGCCTATGAGTGGAGTCCAGCTACCGGTTTGTCAGCAACTACAGGCGCATCGGTAACTGCAAATCCAAGCGAAACCACTACTTATACGGTAACGGCTACCGCTACGCAAGGTGGTTGTACGGCAACGGCAACGAAGTCCGTAACCGTAACGGTAAACAACCCACAAGTGGCGCTGAAAGATATTGCATCAGTTGCTATCTGTGCGGGTGCAAACACAACCCTAACGGCAGAGCTTGACGGCACACCTACGGGTGATGTTACCTATGCGTGGAGTCCAGCTACCGGTTTGTCTTCAACTGCAGACGCAACGATAACTGCAAATCCAGCGTCAACCACTACCTATACGGTAACAGCAACCGCTAATTACAATGGTTGTATGGCAACAGCAACGAAGTCCGTAACCGTAACGGTAAATGCATTGCCAACGGCAACGGTAAGCGTAAACGATGCATTATGTTATGGTGCAAGCAACGGAACCATTACCGTGAATGCCACTGGCGGAAGCGGTAGTTACCAATATCAATTGGGAACAGGAACTTCCCAAACTTCTAACGTGTTTACAGGGTTAGCGGCTGGTCCTTATACTTTAACTGTGAAGGATGGAAATAGCTGTACAACAACCACAACGGCTACCATTGGTGAACCTACACAATTGACGCTAACCGAAGTTACCGCAACCGATGAGACTTGTAAGGAGAATAATGACGGAGAAATCTCTTACACCGTAGGAGGCGGAACACCTAATTATACCGTTACCTTTGCAGAGGGCATTAGCGCAACAAAAAGCGCAGCAGGCACTTATACACAGAACAATTTGTTAGCTGGTAACTATGTAGTGAAGGTTGTTGACAGCCACGGCTGTTCCGTAACTGCACCAGCAGTAACCATCAAAGAACCTGCAACTTTGGAAATCCGCCAAGTGGGCGAAATTAAACCTGCACGATGTAAGGGAGAGAATAACGGACAGTTCGCATTCTCTATCGCAGGTGGCAACGGCACGAACACCATAACCATCAATGGGGGAGCGGTTACTTTGGCAACTCCATCTGAGGGTGTTTATACACAAACAGGTTTGGCTGCAGGTACCTATACCGTATCAGTAACCGATAATAAAGGTTGTAGCGCAACGAAGAATTTTGTTGTTGGCGAGCCTGGCGCAGTCCTTTCCGCTACAGTAACCTCTACTCAGGAGAGTTGTACCGGAAATGATGGTACAGCTACCGTAACAGCAGTAGGTGGGAACGGAGGATACACTTTTGCTTGGAGTAATGATCAAAACTCAGCAACCGCAACAGACCTCTCCTCATTCAGCAATGGTGGTCTCTACACCGTAACCGTAACTGATGCTGAAGGATGTACCACCACTGCCACAGATACCATTACGTTGAACAACCCATTGGCAATGGATTCGATTACGGGTCCTGCCGTATGTACAGGTACAGAGTTCTCCATCACTCCGCAAAACGGAACGAACGGAACTATTCCAGCAGGAACTACCTATTCTTGGCCAGCACCAGACGCAATCCCTGGTATTGGAGGATTAGAAGAAGGAACTAATGAAAACCGTATTCACGGTGTTCTAACCAATACTACCAATACTCCGCAAACAGTATCCTATGTAGTAACACCTAAGAATGGTGTTTGTGTGGGCAATGCTGTAGGTGTATCAGTAACCGTTACGACTACTGTCAATCCAAATGTAACTATTGATATGCCTAATGAGATGACTGTCTGCTCCAATGCGGAAAGTTTCAACTTGAGTGCTATCTTTGTGAACAGCGTAAGCAATAGCACAGTAGTATGGAAGAAGAATGAAACAACAATGGAAACCCATACCGTAACTGACAGCACCGACAGTTATGCTATTGACTTAGCCAACGACACTTGCAAAGGACAATACACTTACCGCGTGGAATACACCGATGTAAGCGGATGTACCGCATCTGATGAGTGTGTTATTACTGTAAATGCTGGCGATTGGAGCATCACTCAATCTGCAGGAGATACTACAGTTGAATGTGTTTCTGCAGCTACTCAGCCTGATGAATCGCTGCTTCCTGTTGTAGAAGACGGCTGCGGAAGAACAACAACCCGCACATTCTTACGTCGCGAAAGTAATCCAACCGAAATTACTTGCACTGGCACAGTAACATATACATATCGTTATACAGCTTGTGATGACACTTATAAAGATTGGACCTATACCTATACTATTAATGATGTAACTGATCCAACTATTGCGGCAGATGCAATCACGACGAAAGCGGCTAATATCGACCAAACTGCTTGTAAATTCTCAATTCCAGATTTGACCGCCGATATTCGTGCGAAAGCTTCAGACAACTGCACCGAAGCCGCTGACTTGGTTATCACTCAAGAACCTGAATTTGGCACCGTAATTACAGCAGCAACAGATGTTGTTGTAACCGTAACTGACAAATGTGGAAAATCCACAACTCATACGGTTAACGTGACCGTTCCTACCTTGCCTACGGCGACAATCGCGCCAACGCATATTCTTTGTCACGGCAACACTACCGGTAGTGCAACGGTAACGCCAACTAACGGCACCGCTCCTTACACCTATTTGTGGAGCAACTCACAAACGAATGCCACTGCAACGGATTTAGATAATACAGAATACACCGTAATCGTAAAAGATGCGAATGGATGTTCAACTACTGCCTCTGTCACTATTACGGAGCCTGAGGCGTTGTCAGCAACAACCGCTACTGTTCCGGTAGATTGTTATGGAAACTCAACAGGTAGCGCCACTATCACCGTAACAGGTGGAACACCAAATTATTCTGTTATAGTAAACGAAGTGACAAAGAGCGGCAATGATGCACTTACTTTTGAAAATCTTCCTAAGGGTACCTATCCTGTAACGATTAAGGATTCTAACAATTGCGAATTGACAGGTGTTTCTATTACTATAACTGAGCCTGAAGTCTTGGCAATTTCAGCTGAACTTACGCAAGTGAAATGTAAAGATGGCAACAACGGTGCTATAGATTTGACTGTAACTGGTGGTAACGGTTCTTACCAATATGTTTGGAATAATGGTGAAACAGATCAAGACCTTACTGGTTTGACTGCAGGGGAGTATAACGTGACGGTGAAGGATGCTAAGAATTGTTCAATTTCTGGTACATATACTATTGTTGAGCCTGAACTTCTTCAAATCACATCTATAACCCCAACTAATATCACCTGTCCAAGCGGAAATGATGGAAAAATTGAAGTTGCTGTAACGGGTGGAACCACACCTTACAGTTATCAGTTGAATGGTGGAGATGCTCAGTCATCAGCTATTTTTGAAACGTTGACTGCTGGCAACTATACAGTAACTGTAACTGATGCAAATGGATGTTCAACGACATTATCTACAACATTAACACAACCTACTCCATTGACTTTGATGGGATGTTCTATGAATATCCTAAGAACTACCGATGACGGCAAAAACTATGCAACGGTTATTTGGCCAGAACCTACCTTCTCGCCTATAGGCAATGGCGCAACATTGAATGTGACAGGAAAAACAGCTACGAACCAATATCCTGTTGGAACGACAACGATTACTTATACAGTAACCAATACCTGCGGTGAATCGCAAAGTTGTTCATTTACAATTAATGTACAAGACAATCAAGCTCCGAAGATTACTTGTGTGGTAACCGGCAACCAAGATGTTGTTCCGAACAGTGCAGGTAATACCTATACCCATAGCGGCAATAGTTGGGATGCAACTGCTACCGATAACGTTGCTGTGACTTCGTTGACCTATACTTTAACCGGTGCAACCGATGATAATACGCCGAAAACCACATTAGATGGACAGGTGTTCAATTATGGAACCACTACAGTAACTTGGAAAGCTACCGATAATACGGGAGCAATTGATGTATGCTATTTCCAAGTAGTTGTTGCTGATAATACAGAACCGGACCTCGATTGTCCTACTATAGATACAGTATATGAATGTCTTGCTGAAGTTCCTGCAAGATACGCAAATTATGCAGCATTCACAGCTGCTGGCGGTACTGCAACCGATAACCATCAGATTAATGAATCGTCACTTACAGTAACTGAAACCGTAGAGACGGGTTGTCCTACCACTATCACCCGTACCTACTCTATTAAAGATATGACAGGGAATGCAGGTACTTGCACGCAGGTTATTACTGTAGATGACAAGACTGCCCCAGAGTTGACCGGCACTTGGCCGGCAAACATCACCGGTCAAAACAACTGCTTCGCAAACCGCAATATCAGCGGCTTGTTAAGCACTGATTCTGTTAAGGACTTGTATACAGATAACTGTGGTGGCGAACTGACTGTAGACTCATCAGATGTAGTAACAGGCGACGACTGCGGATGGACTGTAACACGTACCTATACAATTAAGGATTCTTGCGGCAATACAGTAATGCCGAAACCTACAATGATTGTAAGCGGTAGCGACCAAACAGCCCCAGTATTGGCAGGCACTTGGCCGGCAAACATCACCGGTCAGGACAACTGCTTAGCAAACCGCATTATCAGCGGCTTGTACAGCAACGACCAAGTTAAGGCACTCTACAGCGACTGTTCAGCACTAGCAGTAACTTCAAGAGATACGGTTACGGGCGACGACTGCGGATGGACCGTAACTAGAACCTACACCATCACCGACGCATGCAATAACAGCGTTACCGACACGATGAGTGTAAGCGGTAGCGACCAAAGTGCCCCAGTTTTGAAAGAAGGAGCTACATGGCCAGCAAATATTACAGGACAGGATAACTGTTTTGCTGATGCCGATACAACTGTTTTGTATAGCAATGACCAAGTTAAGGCATTGTATAGCGATTGCTCAACAATCACTGTAACACATAGCGATGCGAACACCTTGACAGACAATTGTGGCTGGACAATCACCCGTACCTATACTATAAAGGATGCTTGTGGAAATACAGTAACTCCAGCACCAACAATGAGTGTAAGCGGTAGCGACCAAAGTGCCCCAGCGTTGAAAGTTGCCAACTCATGGCCATCAGATATTACAGGACAAAATAGCTGTTTAACTAATGCTGATACAACAGGCTTAAAAGATGACAGTGAGATAAAGGCATTGTATAGTGATTGCTCAGAAATCACCGTAACACATACAGATGCAATAGAAGGTAACGCTTGTGGTTGGACCATCACTCGTACTTATACCATTAAAGATGCTTGCAATAATACCGTAAGCCCAGCACCAACAATGAGTGTAAGCGGTAGCGACCAAAGTGCCCCAGTTTTGAAAGAAGGAGCTACATGGCCAGCCAATATCACAGGACAGGATAACTGTTTTGCTGATGCCGATATCAGTGAATTGTTAAGCGACGATGCTGTTAAGGCATTGTATAGCGATTGCTCAACAATCACCGTAACACATACC
>Ga0233362_1000147_pt1 | contig 15349 bp, 13 predicted proteins | sample ElkDunMinimDraft_22_FD_180674 | JGI IMG/M metagenome (GOLD analysis project Ga0233362, IMG submission 180674) | Fecal eukaryotic communites from dung pellets of Tule Elk in California, USA - Elk Dung C1 | ecosystem: Host-associated > Mammals > Digestive system > Large intestine > Fecal | place... | reverse complement strand
ACCCAATGTACCTTCGCACCTCCATCTTCCGTATCAGGAGATGAAGTTACCATTACTTATTCTGGAGAAGTTTGTGATGTGGCAGTTTACCAGGTGGACAACGAGTATGGATGTCGCTCTCAAGCCTATATTCACGAGGTGGAACCCTTTGTGTTAGCACCGCACGGCCTGCCTGCCGTAACGCATACCTGCGCAGGTAGTACGGTAAATATAGAAATACCCAATCAGGTTCCTAATGTACTGTACGAATGGGAGTTGTTTCCACCCAATGCAGCATCTATTCAGGGCGACCACTTGCAACCTGACATAGATGTTCTTACCAACCATCTCTATAATTTTGTGTCCCCCACTATTGTCAGTATGCAACTAACGCGAAAATTCTGTGCCCAGAAGGTTATAGAGATTGTTCGTCTATCTATCGAAGATGAGGAAACTCCAACGTTAGAATTTCCTGATACCGTATGCGCGAATGAGATTGTAACAGAATTTGACGAGCAGCCCCATATAGGAAGCGAACGGGTTGCTATAGAGTGTGTGCCCGCTATAAAGCTAACCTACAACTGTAACGGATATGTTGTAATTACGGATATATCGAAGTACAAAAATGGCTACTCAATACCCGAAAGAAGCTACACTATACCAGGCGTAGGTTCGGTATCGATGCTCTATCCTACAATGGTAGATAGCATAAATGTTGGCATACCTACTGACACTATTACCTACGTGGTAAATATGAGTATGAACAATAGTGAATGCACCTATTCACAGAGTATCACATTAACCCCTCATCCTACAATTATCGATATAGAGTATTCTCCCAAAATGTGTATAAACACCCCATTTCAATTCACTGCCAGCACTACAGGAGATATCTGTAATTATAAATGGGACTTTGGGGATAACTCCTATAACTATGGTAATAATATTTACCACACATATCATATAGATTTAAATGAATCTCCCCAAGTTCAGCTTACTGTAACAGACAGGTGGGGCTGTTCCGCAACAGATACGGTATATGTTGAGGTGGGAGGAACTGAACTTAACGGATATTTTGGAAAACTGGGAAATGACGTTTATATGGGAGAAGCAAGAGTAATTCAATATCAGCAACCAGCAATGCCTATATTATCCCATTACTATTGGAGACCTAACGAAACGGTAACAACAAATGGTCAGTGCATAGTGTACAAAACGGGAAATTATATCGTTTTAGTGGTAACCGATAATTATGGCTGCAAAGTGGAGGATATGATTAATGTCGGGTTCCTCAATACACCCACAGCTCGATAATAGAACCGAACCTACCGCCGACAACCCAATCCACTACTTAAAATTGGTAAAACAATAAAATCTGGAAGGTAATTTATCCTCTGAGATTGGAAAAATATTGAGTGAAGTAAAATGTACTTGCGCAGGAGCCAGATTGAGCGCACAGCGGCTGCGCAAGGGATAGAAGCGGTTATGAGCCGCGGATTAAGGATTTGGAATTTAGAGTTTAGCGTTTAGAACTTGGAGTTTAGGAAAGATTGAAGCGAGCGAAAGAGCGGCGAAATTTGAGCGGATAGCCCGACGGCGAGCGGGCGGCTTTGTGCGGTAGAAAAGAGCCGATGCGCCCAAATAAAAAATCTAAAAAACTTTTGCATATTATACAAAAAAATGTAACTTTGCTTTTCTGTAAATTGTTTTAGAAAATAATTTATTTACCTGTAAATTAATATGTTATGAGTTCGAGTGAGCGGAAAATTAAGGGGAGATATAACCCAATGTTCTTCCAATTAGTTCAGAATTTTGTTTTTCTGCTGTTTTTTCTTTCCACTTTTTCGCTTTCGGCACAGGTAGATACAGTTTATGAGAGTCGTGCGGTGTGCGAGTATGATTTACCTTATGTTTGGCGAGGTGTTACTTTTCGCGATGATAGTACCGCACAAGTTACGTTTCAAGATACGCTATGGGTGATGAATGTGGCAGTATCACGCAATCCGATAACATCAGTTACTTTGCCTACGGAAGTATGCGCAGGAGAACAGTTTTTTGTTACCTATGGCTATAATGAGGATATGTCGGTGCAGTTGGGATATTTGGAAGCGCGACAAACCTTTGGAGATGTGATATTTATCCCCGATGGAATTCCTTGTGCACCATACGGAACTTCCTATATTTCAAACGCTAATTTTGCTAATTTTCCACCCAATTCCGTTATCGAATCGGTAGAGGATATACTCTATTTGCGTCTCAAGATTGAGCACTCTGCGATTGAGGATTTGGAGATTTCGTTGGTTTGCCCCAATGGAAGTTCAAGTGTTATTCTGCCAGATTATCAATCTAATAATTGGGATGGTGAGTCTCATTATTTTCGTACAAACTTTGGTATGGCCAATCGACAAGAGGAGGTTGTGAGTTGCGATAGTACGCTCAATTCGATTGGAGTTCCCTGGAACTATATCTGGTCGAATAATACCACGCAAGGTTACGACTATGCCGCTGGAGCACACGCGTACTGCTTTGAAACAGCCAATATTCACTCCCGCCCAAATCCTTATTGGGATGCGGGTTCAACCTCCTATATGGTGGACTCAAGTAATGTTGCAACCATGCAAAATCTATATCATCCGTATCAAAGTTTTTCCAATCTGATAGGTTGTCCGCTCAACGGAACATGGTCGGTCGAAATTCACGATCTATGGGAGAATGATAATGGATATTTGGTGGAATGGGAGTTGGCTTTGAGCCGAAATCTTCATTCAGGTGTTCAATTTCCTATCACGCAGCATATATTAGAGGGGCCTTGGGCACAACAAGTTCTCGATACACTTCACTCTGTCTCACCACCATACGAGTTGTCAATCGACACACTAGCAACTTATCGGGTAGCAGTGCAAGATAGTGCAGGTTGTACTTACGATACGTTGCTGAATGTTCAGATCCACCCTAATCTAAATATCGACCTTTACGATACCGTTTGTTCAGGTGAACTTCCGTTGGAGTGGGACGGACTAACTTTTACCTCAACAGGGGTACAAACGCAAAGTTTTACTACCGAATTGGGTTGCGATTCGATCGTAAATTATCACCTTTTAGAGCAAATTGATTTCATAACTTATCGAGATACAATGGTTTGTGCTGCCGATTTACCTATCGAATGGCACGGAAATCTCTTCTCGGAAGCGGGTGAACTGACGCAAACATACACCTCTGTTGAGGGCTGTGATTCAATAGTAACTCTTCGGCTGCGACTGAAAGATTGTATTCGCGATTTCTATTTTCCTAATGCTATTTCTCCAAATGGAGATGGATTGAATGATTATCTGTTTATGCCTGAGGAGATTATAGAGTCTATTGCCGATTTCGACATCTTTATCTATAATCGTTGGGGAAAATTAATTTTTCATTCGCGCGATAAATATTTTCAGTGGTTTGGCGAAGAAAATGGCAAGGTTATAGAAAATAACATTGTTTCCTACGTGATTGTATTTTACAACCATTCTGGAAGAAAATTTATCTATAAAGGAAGCTTGACAATTCTGTAATAGCCTTTAGTCGTTTACCGGTGTGTTATATTGTCTTTCGCCAAAAATAGCGCTGCCGATACGAATTAGCGTGCTGCCTTCAGCAATGGCGATAGGATAGTCGTCGGTCATTCCCATTGATATTTCGTTAAATTCTTTATTATTAGAGAAATAATTGGATTTTAGATGTTGAAAAATCTCTTTCAAGTGATGAAATTCTTGGCGTACTTGCTCGCGATTGTCGGTAAAAGTTGCCATTCCCATTACGCCAGCAATCTGAATATTTTCTAAAGTGGCAAATTGCGGGTCTTGTAGCATTGCTTCACACTCGCCCAAGTCGAAGCCAAACTTGCTCTCCTCTTCAGCAATATGAAATTGTAATAAGCATGGTATCACGCGATTATGATTCTTCGCAATGCGATTAATCTCTTGTAAAAGTTTAAAACTATCAATGCTATGAATCATCGAAACAAATGGAACTATATATTTGATTTTGTTGGTCTGTAGATGTCCGATGAAGTGCCATTGAATATCTTTGGGTAAAATCTCATACTTTTCCTTTAGCTCTTGCGCCTTATTTTCTCCAAAAACTCGTTGTCCTAATTGATATAAAGTTTCAATATCGGAAGCCGGTTTGGTTTTTGAAACAGCGATAAGTGTAACATTTTCAGGAATTTCCTGTAATATTTTTTTGTATTTTTCGATATTCATAATTTCTATAAACTTAATCGTTAGGTTGGAGTTGCAAAAGTACAAACTTATTCAATGTAAACGTCCCGAAATTCTTACTGTTCATCTATTTTATTTTTTATTTGGGCGTTCCGGCGATTTTCCGCCCGCGCTTCTGCGCAATTTTTTGAAAAACCTCTTTAAATAAGCTTACGCTCTCATCTTCCTCATCTGGAAAATGGCCACGCACTCGCCGTCAGGCTTTCCGCTCAAATTTCACCCGCTCAATCTTTCGCTTCAAAATCTCTCAAACATAAACCTCTAACTTTTAAATTCTTGATTCTAAATTTTAAGTCCGCGGGCTCATAACCGCTTCAATCCTTAACGCGCTGGTTGCGTCAGCCTCAACGGTGCAATGCGAATTTCTCCTTGCGAAAATTACCTCCTTTCATTTTCAATAAGTTATGAATAAAAGATTTTTTTCTTCAATTTTTTCGTGTGAAAGTGGCAATCCTGCTCGTTTGGTTTTGAAAATTGATATATTTTTGCTACCTGAATTTTGAGACAATGGAACAGGTTTTCTTGGCCTTAGGAAGTAATATAGGTAATCGTGCAGAATATCTGCGCAAAGCTGTTGTATTGCTTACCCAAAAAGTTGGTGAAGTGGTTGAAAAATCGGAAGTTATCGAAACTGAGGCTGTAGGCTTTGATGCGCCTCCGTTCCTGAATCAGGTGCTGGCAGTGCGCACGACCTTATCTCCGATGGAGTTATTACAAGTGACGCAGGAGATTGAGAAAATTTTGGGTCGAGACCATAAAACCCACTATCAAGATGGCGTGCCAATTTACCATAACCGTACTATTGATATTGACATTCTGGAATATGGGAATCTTCGTTATCAGAGTGAGCAACTCGAAATTCCACATCCGCGAATATATGAGCGCGAATTTGTTTGGAAACCGTTGCTCGAAGTAAAGGAAAAACTGAAAAAATGATTATGAATCAACTTAACTATAATTATATTGTAATAGAAGGCTGTATCGGCGCTGGAAAAACGTCGCTATCTAAGATGTTGAGCGAAGATTATAATGCTCAACTGATTTTAGAGCGTTTCGTTGATAACTCCTTTCTACCTAAATTTTACAAAGACCCTGTACATTATGCTTTCCCTGTAGAGATGGCGTTCTTAACCGATCGCTATCAGCAGTTGAAAACATTACTTTCTCAACGCGACCTTTTTACCAATTTAGTTATTGCAGATTATTTTATTGATAAATGTGTAATCTTTTCTAAGAATAATCTGCAAAGTGATGAATATTCTCTCTTTACCAAAGTATATGATATAATTGCGGCGTATCTTCCTCGTCCCGATTTGTTGGTTTATCTTTATAATAATTCTGAACAATTGCTAAAAAATATTGCACATCGTGGTCGAGAATATGAAAAAGATATTACAGCAGAATATCTCAATTCTATCCAGAATCGATATATCACATACCTAAAAGAACATGATAATATTCCTATTTTGATTGTAGAATCTGACAAACTTGATTTTGTTCACAATCCTGATGATTATCTTAAAATCAAAGCACTTTTTGCACAAAAATATCCAACAGGAATTACAAGAATAACTTTTTAATTTTTTTTTCGACTGTTGTTTATTCGTACCGATTTTTTTTCTATTTTTGCTCTCCTGAAAAGAAATTAAAATTAGTAAAACAAAAATAATTATGAAAGTACAAAGTTTATTTCGTATTGTGTTGGTAATCATAATATTATTTCTTACTTTTATGATTTTTAGAAGTATTATGAGACCAGGTAAATTCAAATCAGTTTATGAACAAAGAGAGGATAGAATAGTCGAATGTCTTGAAATTATCCGTAATGCACAGAATGTTTATAAGCAAGAAACAGGAAAAGTTTCTGGTGATATTGATGAATTATACGATTTTGTTCAAAATGGAACCATAACTGTTGAGCAAACAAAGATGTTGAAAGAAGTTCCTAAAAATATGTCAGAAGAGGATGCTTTTGCTCAAGGTTATCTTGAAAAATCAGTTGTTAAAATTCCTGCTAAGAGAAGAATGATGGAAAATGATAAAAATTTGGTTGAAAGTTCTTTGAAGAATTTTAATTACATTGCAGAAACAGGTAATAAGTTTAAAATTGATACAGCTTCTGTAGAATCTGCTGGTGTAATAATTCCAGTATATAGAATCTATTTAACAGTAGATGATATTTTAGCTAATATGCAACAAACTATTATTCCTGAAAATAGTTCAGCTATTGCTAAATTTTGGAATAAATTGTTATACAGTGGGTTAGAAGAAGAAACTCAATATCGTGTACAATATCGTGATATTTGGATGGGAGCATTAGATAACGCTTCTGTATCTGGAAGCTGGGAAAGTAAATAATTATGATTGAAAATCGCAATCTTGATATTTTGGAATCCATTTGTTTAACAGCAAATGGATTCCATTGTTTTAAAGATAAGGAGCTTCTGCCCGTTTCTGAGAAGGAGATGGTTGCCAAGATGGTAGTTGTTGCAAGTTCCGTACCTGTGCTTGTTCCTGATGTTGCAGAGTTTGCGCAGCCTGCGGAAAAGTTTCTCTTTTTGCAAAATCCAACTGCTGAAGTTGGTAATGTTGTGGAAGAGAAATTTCAAAACTATCGAGTAATCTATTCCGTACCCACCTCAGCTGCAGAGAAGTTAGCATTGTTGAATATCCAACCTCACTATAAACATATCCTAACGGCTTCCTATACTTTGCTAAATACTCGTTTTAGTGATGCTTTTGAGCAAAATGCTTTGGTGATTTTTCCTACCCAAAATCATTTTCTCTTGATGCTATTTTCTAAAGGAGAATTGCTTGTGGTTAATCAATTTGAATATCATTCTGATGCCGATATGCTCTACTATTTGCTGAATGTAATAGCGCAGTTTGAACTTAATATTGAAGAATCGGTTCTATATTTTCTATATTCGGATAGTAATCGAGATAATTTTTTGAAATCATATTTCCCCATCCGAAATCTATTGTAATTATGAGAATTATTAGCGGAAAAAATAAAGGACGTCATATTAATGCACCTACCACTCTTCCTGTACGCCCCACTACAGATTTGGGAAAGGAAAGCCTTTTTAATATCTTAAACAACTACTTCTACTTTGAAAATTTGACTGTTTTAGACCTTTTTGCAGGAACTGGAAATATTACATACGAATTTGCTTCACGAGGAGCTATTTCTGTTTTGGCTGTTGACCTGCATCAACCTTGTGTAGATTTTATTAAAAAGACGGTTTCGCAATTACAGTTCGACAATGTTTCTGTGTTGAAAGCTGATGCTTTTCAGTTTACTGAAAAATGCCGTCAGAAATTTGATGTCATTTTTGCAGATCCTCCCTATAATTTAGCGGGTTTTGAGAAAATTGTGGAGAATGTTTTTACTAATGGACTGCTAAAACCTGATGGTTGGTTGGTGATGGAACATCCTAAAGAGTATGATTTTTCTCAACATCCTAATTTCTACGAACATAGAAAGTATGGTAAATTGAATTTTACCTTTCTTGTTGAAGGAATTGATAAACAAGATTCAACTGAGAAAGAAGAAGAATAAATAAAATTGCTGTGGAAGATAATAAGAAGTTTATCATTATTGGTCTTGGAAATCCAGAAAATCAATATGCAGGCACTCGCCATAATATTGGTTTCGAGGCGGTTATGTCATTAGCAAAACGGTTAAATGTAACCTTTTCTACGGAGCGATTCGCTTATGTGGCGCGCGGAAAATATAAAGGTCGTACCCTAATTTTAGTAATGCCTACAACCTATATGAACTTGAGCGGAAAGGCTGTGAAATATTGGATGGAAACTGAAAAGGTTGAACCTCAAAATATTATGGTAATTTCTGATGACTTAGACCTTCCATTGGCATCATTGCGAATACGACCTAAAGGTGGCGGAGGAACACACAATGGTCTTAATGATATTATTGATGTGTTGGGACATAGTAACTTTCCCCGTTTGCGTTTTGGAATTGGAAGAGATTTTCCTCAAGGAATGCAAGTGGACTATGTTTTGGGAAAGTTCAGTTCGGAAGAGTTAAAAACCATCGAGCCAGCTTTGGAAAGATGTGCGGAAATATGTATCTCTTTTGCCACAGCAGGATTACAAAGAACAATGAACCAGTTTAATACAAAATAGAATAGATATGAAACGATTATTATTCTTAATTTTAATCTGTTGCTCTTTAAGCGCACTTAATGCGCAACGATATTTTCATGACCAACCTTCTTTTATGTATGGTTTTAAGATAGGTTATAATCTACCATTTCAGAAACAGTACTCCTTTTCCGACTCCTTGACAAATTCTATTTCTGCAGAATTTGGTGCCTTTTTCCGTGCTGGAAAATATGTGTATGGTGAAATTGGATTTAATTATATGTTTCACAAAACTACATTCAATACCTTTATGGATGGCGCTCCAATTGATGCCTTTGCTGAACTTCGCTACCTCCAAATTCCAATTAAGGCAGTAGCTTACTTGCCAGTAGGTGACGAAATAGCTTTTATGCCCAATGTCGGTGTTATTTATCAACCCTTGGTAGCATTGAAAAATAATGATGCTTTTTATAATAAAAGCACCATTCAAACTAATCAATTTGTATTAACGGCAGGCTTGGGTTTTCGTTTACACTTTTTCTCGTTTGAGGTAAATTATCGTCATTTGCTCCGAGATTTTTACGTTAATAAACCTGGAAAACGACCAAATTTCTTAAATTTAGTCTTAGGATTTCAGTTTTAATAATTTATCTTGTTGATAATCAGTGTGAAAATAATTTTGCAAAAAAAACATTTTTTAGGCTGAGCATATTGAATAAAAGTGTACTTTTGCACTCGCATTCAAGCAAGGGAGCATAGCTCAGTTGGTTTAGAGCATCTGCCTTACAAGCAGAGGGTCATAGGTTCGACTCCTATTGCTCCCACAAACAAAAGACACTTACTTTTTAGTGAGTGTCTTTTTGTTATATCCTCTATCGCTTACTGAACATAACTATGCAAGCCTCCTAATAGATGGTTTACTCCAAAATAGGTGAATAGAATGCTGAAAAATGCAAATGCTATATAAATATGGAAGTTCTTGGCGTTTGTAGCCTCTTTCAATTGGCTTTGTAAGGGATATAAATAAACCAAAGCCGAAATCAGTGCCCACACCTCTTTGGGGTCCCAAGACCAATAACTTCCCCACGATTGATTGGCCCATATCGAACCTAAAATTATGCCTATAACTAATAACCATATAGCAGGGTAGAGGAGGAGGAGATTGTTCCTTTGTGTATATGTTAGAAATGTGAAATCTGCCCTTCTCCAAAGGATATATAATGCTACGATGCTATTGAGAGTGATAAGTCCGAATAATGTGTATGAAATCATAATGGTGGTAACGTGGACGCTGAGCCAAGGAGAATCTAAAACAGGGGAGAGTTGCGTAATTGACGAACTGTAAGCTAATGTTGCGGTTAGAAGTGAAAAACCAATCAAAAGTGTACTTATTGAAGCAAAAAGTGATGATTTTCTTATGGATATTACAGCACTTATTGAGAAACATAGTGCTAAAAATAACATCGTTTCGTAGCCGTTACTTATCGGTATTGAACCAGAGATAATCCACCGAAGTGAAAATAGAAGCATAAGATAAAGAAACGTTGTAAGCAAAAATATCGTTATAATAAGTGGTATCCTTTTTGAAGTAAAATTATTTTTTCTTAATAATGTTAGAGTAAATATCATTCCGATAACAATAATAGTAATAGCTATTCCTCGGCTAAGTTGAATACGATTATAGCACCTTTCTGATTGGATTTTGAATAATGATGGAAGTGCGTTTTGGGCGTTTCTTCTTTGATATACTAATATGTTGTTTATTAGTGTGTTAAATTCGTTTACCTCATCTTGAAGATTAACTATTTTTGCATATTCTAAGCCTTTCCGGATAAAGAGAATTTCTTGTTCTGAAAGATGATCGGGAAGAGGGTGAGAAGGCGTTACCCAAGATATTTTTCCAGTATTATCAGTAATTGGAAAAATCTTGAAAAGTTCACCACTGCAAAGTTGTGCTATTAGAAGGATTTTTTCCTCTGTAGCCATCATTTTTTTATACTCTTTGCTTGATGTGGAAAGCGAATCTAATACACAAGCAACTGCCGTCCGATTGTTGGGCTGTAATAATTCGGCTAAAGATATATGGCTCTCTGATGTTTTGATAAGTTTTTTTGTGAATTTGTCAATTTTAATAATGGGCTCATCTTTCCAATCATTGGGAAAGAAGAAAAAACCACAAAGAACCTGCTCTGCATTATAGTTGTTGTAGCTTTTCTTACCATAAATTGTAGTTGTAAATTCTTGAGCAATAGTCTGTAATGGACAAATTCGATTATTGAGGTTTACATAAATCTCACAAAATTTTTTTGCTTTTTCTTTCGATAAAGTTTCAGCTTTCGATGAGCCATTTGCATAAATGTAGGGGATTGTTGTCGCAAGTAGAAAGGTGAATATTACGAGTAGTTTAGCAATGTGATTTTGGGAAATCAGTTGACGAAAATAGCTTTTTTTGTGACAAATGGAGAGGAAAAACGCAAGCAGTAGTAATAAGTAACCAATGTATGTCATTCCAATGCCTAATGGGTCGTGAACTACTTGTAAAACAACAGTGTTGGGAGATCGAAAAGATTTGAAATAGAATCTGTAGTTCTCTTTTTTGGCAATTTTATTGAAGGAAATGGTTTGATTGTCAATTTCTCCTGATGAATCCTGAAATTTTAGAATAATTGATTGATTATTAGTGCTTTTATTGTTGTGAAAGGCTTTTGAATCGACAGTTGTTGTTGTAACGGAAAATGGAAATCTTTTCTCACTATTTGATTTATTGTCAATAAAATGAAAATTAGGTGTGTTTTGTTGCAAAAAACAGACTCCTCGTTGCGCTGTAAAGTGTGTTGTAAATAATCCTAAAATGATAAAAAGGAGGGCAAGATGGCCAACAAAGTTACGAATAAGCCTCTTTTGCTTATAAAGGATGTATATAGATAGAAAATTTAAAATCAGAGAAATAGAGAGAATGATTGGAATAAGAAAATGTTGCGAATCTGTATAAGACCTTCCCATAATTGTACTTCCAGCTAATAGTATTAGAAGGAAGAACCAGATTATTTTGTGCCATTTTTCCATATTTAAAGTCTTCAAAATTGAGATTGCAAAGATAATATTTTCTCAATTTTAAATTTTTGCATTTAATCATTATAGTTGAAAAGTAAGAACTATGCACTGAAAATTTATAGTTTTGTGTTATTTTTGCAATCTGAATAAAATGATTTTTATGAAGGACTTTGTTGCCATAGATTTTGAGACAGCCAACCAACATCGTTCGAGTGTTTGTAGCGTTGGAATTGTAGTGGTAAAAGATGGAGAGATTGTAGATTCCTACTATTCGTTGATTCGCCCAACGCCCAATTATTATTGGGAAGTTTGTCAGAATGTGCATGGATTGTCTCGTGAGGATACAGACACAGCGCCCACTTTTCCTGAGGTGTGGAGAGAGATTGAACCTAAGATTGAGGATTTGCCATTGGTGGCGCACAACAAGATGTTTGATGAAACTTGCTTGAAATCAGTGTTTCGGTCGTATGGAATGAACTATCCGAATTATCCATTTTATTGCACACTGGTTGCAGCACGGAGAGTGTTTAAGCAAGTTCCGAATCATCGGTTGAATACGATTTCAGAGATTTGCGGTTATCACTTAGAAAACCACCACCACGCATTGGCCGATGCGGAGGCGTGTGCTGCTATAGCCCTAAAGATACTCTGATTTTCTTCATTAGCTTCTAAATTTGAAATTTGAAAATTTTAAATTTAATGTAAAAATCAAGTTTTTTCTATCTCTTTCTGTGTAATTCTCTTATTATTAGTATTTTATTGTTCTCTCGAATTTTAGTAATTGTTAATAATTTTATTGATTATTTGCGTTAATATTTATACTAATTTTGCGCAGATTTGGTAACTTTTTATTTGTGTATTTATTAATCTACATATTATTATGAAAAGAGCTTTTACGATATTTTTTCTGCTTTCTTTCGTTGCCGTTTCGGTGATGGCGCAGGAGACGATTGCAACCGCAGGCGGCGACATCTCAGGGGCTTCGGGCAGCGTGAGTTTTACGGTAGGGCAGATTGCAGTGCAAACTGTTTCCGATGGCAACCATTCCATTGCGGAAGGTGTGCAACAAACCTACCAAGTTTCGGTGGTGGGCGTTGATGATTATCCCGACATCACCCTATCTGCAACTATCTACCCCAATCCGACCACCAATTACTTAACGCTCTCGCTCAGCGATAATTACGAGTTGACAGGTTTAGAGTGCCGCATTTTTGATGCCAACAGCAAGTTTTTGGATAGAAAAACGGTTACGGAGTTGCGGACGGAATTGGATTTGACCCGTTATGCAACAGGAACCTATTTTGTAAACCTTTATCGTGCAAAACAGCTGATGAAGAGTTTCAAAGTGATAAAGGTTCGGGAATAGTGAAATTTTGATAATCAGATATTTATAAATAAAAACAACCCATTATGAAGAAAATTTTACTCTTTTTCGTAGCGATAATGGCTATGATTTTTGTGGCAGAAGCGCAAGCGCCGGAGAAGTTCTCCTATCAGTCGGTGATTCGTGATGCCGCAGGGAACTTAGTAGCGAATGAGCCAGTAGGCGTTCGCGTTAGCATTTTACAATATTCTCCTGATGGCAGTGCGGTATATAGCGAGACACACTACCGCGCAACCAATGCCAACGGTTTGGTAACGATGGAGATAGGCGCAGGCACAGTGGTTAGTGGCAGCTTCTCCAATATCGATTGGGCGAGCGGTCCCTACTTTTTGAAGATAGAAACCGATGTTAATGGTGGCACCAACTACATTTTGGCGGGCACGCAACAGATGTTAAGTGTTCCGTATGCTCTTTATGCCGCCGCATCGGGTAATGGGGAAGGTCCGCAAGGTCCGCAAGGTGAAATTGGTCCTGCTGGCCCTCAAGGTCCACAAGGAGAACAAGGTATTCAGGGAGAAGTTGGTCCCGCAGGTCCACAAGGCGAGCAAGGACCTCAAGGTTTACCAGGTGTGGGAATACCACAGACTTTGACGATTGCAGGAACCACTCTGACAATTTCTGATGGAAATAGTGTAGTTTTGCCCGAAGTTCCTACCAATGTATCTACCTTTAATAACGATGCCGGCTATTTAACTCGTGATTCTTTGGGAGATTGTACTTGTTTGACAGCAGCAGAACTTCAAGCACTGTTAGATAGAATTGCAGCGCTTGAGCAAGCAGTAGGTAGTGGAAATGGTGGTGGCGATAATGAAGGCGGAGATGATAACCCAGATGAAAACGACACTACCGTTACTGCACAACCTTGTCCAGGAACACCAACCGTTACCGACGTTGATGGCAATGTGTATAACACCGTGCAGATTGGCGAGCAATGCTGGATGCGCGAGAACCTAAAAACAACAAAATACGCCAACGGAACTACTATTCCATTGGGAACCACAACAAGTTTGGACGTAGCTTACCGCTACTATCCTGACAATGATAGCGCTAATGTTGCCGATTATGGTTACCTATACAATTGGGCAGCAGTGATGAATGGTTCACTTAGCAGCAGTGCCAACCCGAGCGGCGTTCAGGGAATCTGCCCTGATGGTTGGCACGTTCCGAGTGATGATGAGTGGACAGAGTTGACCAACTACGTAAGTAGCCAAAGCCAATATGTGTGCGGTGATGATACAAATTATATTGCCAAAGCGTTGGCAAGCGAGACGGGTTGGAATAGCAGTTCATTATTTAATTGTAAGGTTGGCTACAATCCCGATGCTAACAACGCTACGGGTTTCTCTGCCCGTCCCGCTGGCTACTACCGCGGCAACTACGGCTACTTCGGCGACCTCGCTTACTTCTGGAGTGCTACGCAGTACAATAGCAACAACGCCTACGTCCGCTACTTGTACTACAACGACGCCTTCGTGACCAAGGGCAACAACAGCAAGAACCACGGCTACTCAGTTCGCTGTGTTCGCAATGAGGAGGGTAGCGGCTCTGAAGGCAGTGGTGATAATGAAGGCGGAGATGATAACTCAGATGACAACGACACCACCATTACTGCACAACCTTGTCCGGGCGTACCAACCGTTACCGACGTTGATAGCAATGTTTACAATACCGTGCAGATTGGCGAGCAATGCTGGATGCGCGAGAACCTACGCACTACTAGATACGCCAACGGAACTACTATTCCATTAGGAACATCCACAAGTTCTACAACCGCTTACCGTTACTATCCTGGTAATGATAGCGCCAATGTTTCTACTTATGGCTACTTGTACAATTGGGCAGCCGTAATGAATGGCGCTGCCAGCAGTAGTGCTAATCCGAGTGGTGTGCAAGGTATTTGTCCTGATGGTTGGCACGTTCCGAGTGATGATGAGTGGACAGAGATGACCAACTACGTAAGTAGCCAAAGCCAATATGTGTGCGGTAATAATACAGCTTATATTGCCAAAGCGTTGGCAAGCGAGACGGGTTGGATTAGCAGTACAGATAATTGTGATGTTGGCAATAATCCAAGTACAAACAATGCTACGGGTTTCTCTGCCCGTCCCGCTGGCGACTACAACGGCAACTACGGCGACTTCGGCCACTACGCTAACTTCTGGAGTGCTACGCAGTACAATAGCAGCTACGCCTACGGCCGCGACTTGGGCTGCAACAACGCCTACGTGTACAGGTACATCAGCTTCAAGTACTACGGATACTCAGTTCGTTGTGTTCGCAATTAATCAAAAATGTCAAAATTATCTCCTGTCCCGCAGGGTAGGGAGATAATTTTACCGAATAAAGCAAGCCCGCCCCCGCGAAAGCAAGGGCGGGCAGCAAAAAAAACAAATCCCGCCAGTGGCGGGTCGCGAAAAAAAGAGGCAAACAAGGGTTGTCTCTTTTTTTGTTATTTCACTTTTAATCTTCTCTGCCCTCAGGAGTTAGGAATTATGAATTAGGAGTTAGGAATTGGGAGTAAAGTATTGTTCGCAATTACATACTCGGGAAATAAGAAATGTTTTTT
>Ga0233362_1000146_pt1 | contig 15384 bp, 10 predicted proteins | sample ElkDunMinimDraft_22_FD_180674 | JGI IMG/M metagenome (GOLD analysis project Ga0233362, IMG submission 180674) | Fecal eukaryotic communites from dung pellets of Tule Elk in California, USA - Elk Dung C1 | ecosystem: Host-associated > Mammals > Digestive system > Large intestine > Fecal | place... | reverse complement strand
ACGTACTTCATCGAAGTGGCAGCATACGACAACGGCGCGGGGCGCTACAACTCCACCTACTCCCTGGAGCTGGAGAAGGAGGATGAGAGCGGCAGCAAGCAGCGCTTCACCATCGCCTCCGTGTAAGGGTGGTACGCAAGAAAATAAGGGAAAACCGGCAAGCCGCACATGGAGCTTTAGCTCTCTGCGGCTTGCAGCATCTGCAGAAGGTCGGTCAATGAGGCTGCACGATACGCCGCGCGGGAGAGATTGGCGCTTTCTGTCATGCGGTTGGGGACAGCACAGCAGGGGATGCCGGAGTTCTGCGCTGCGATGGTGCCGTTTTCCGTGTCCTCTATGATGAGGCATGCATCTGCGGGGAGGCGCAGACAGTGTTGGGCGGCGTGAAAGAGAGCCGGGTCAGGTTTGACGGCATAGCCGTCTGTGCGGCAGAATACGCCTACAAAACGGTCGTAGATACCGAGCTTTTGCAGCCAGCCGGCCACCCACCGGCGAGAGGAGGAGGAGGCCACCGTCATGCCGATGCCTTGCGCATCGCACCAATCCATGAGTTCTGCCGCGCCGGGCATAAGCCCGCTGCGCTCCAGCTCGGCTTCCAGGCGGGCTTGGCGGGCGGGTGTTTCTACAGCCCAATCATAGGTTTTGCCGGTGAGTTTTTCGAGGTGGGCAGCGGGGTCCCAGTGAGAGTAGCCTGCGCCCAGGCAGGGGCTGTAGGTGGAGATGGAGATGCTTTGGCCCTCGCGTGCGTAGAGTTCTACCCACGAGTTGTAGATGGCCACTTCTGTATCAACCAGCACGCCATCAAAGTCGAAGATGATTCCGCGGGGGCGTAGCATCATGGTTTGCCGGAGAGTTTGGCTTTTATCCATTCGCGGAAGGTGCGGTGCGCTAAATTCTTGCGGAAGAGGTAGATGGCGATGAAAAGGTAGAGTACGTTGGGTATCCACGCGCTAATCCACGCTTGAATCAGGCCTGCTTCACCCAAGGCTGGGAAGACGCGGTAGAGGAAGAGCAAGAATGCAGCCAGCATCACGGCTATGCCAATGCCTTTCATGGTGCCGCGGCGCTGGAAGGTGATGGCGCTGGGCACTGCCAGTAGCACCAGTACCAGGCAGGAGAAGATGCGGGCGATGCGCACGTGCCATTCGGTGCGTTTGCGGAAGCGGTCTTCGCGCGTGCCTGCGCCGGAGGAGATGTATTCGTAGAGGGCCGAGGTGCCCATGGCATCAATGCGCCCATTGCTGCCGGGACTGATGATTTGGTAGGGTTTTTCGCCGAACTCGCACACGAGCTCCTGGTGGTAGACATCGTCCTTGGGTTTTTCGCCCACGCGAGCCAGCTCGCGGATGTAGGCATTGTGCAGGGTCCAGGTGGATTCTTTTTTGTTCCAGGTGGCGGCATCTGCGGAGTACTGGCGGATGAGCTTGCCGCGGGTGTCTTGGTCGAACTGCTCGATGATGAGCTTGCGCATGGGGGCCCCGGGGTTGTCCATAGTGGCGGGGTCTTCGATACGCCAGATGCGCGCGGAAGAATCGCTGCGGTAGATGAGAGAGGGGGCGGAGCCATCGTCATCTCGCTCTTGTTTGAGGATGACTTGGCGGTAGAGGGAGCCGCTGGGGGCCCAGTGGAAGCCGAAGATGCCGTAGATGAGAGCAACGAGTGTGGCTAGGAAGAAGATGGGCCAGCAGATGCGCAGCAGGGAGCGGCCGGATTGTAACATGCCCGTGATTTCGCAGGTGCCGGAAAGCTTGCTGAGACACCACAGGGTGCCCATGAGCAGGGTGTAGGGCAATATCTGGTACAGGAACATGGGCAACTGCGAGCCGTAGAATCGCAGAGCTTGCGTGACCGGGTCATCGAAGCGGGTGCGGAAGCGCTCCATGTTGTCTGTAAAGTCGGCCAAGATGTAGATGAGCAGCAGGATGAGCGTGCACATCAGGAAGTAGTTGATGAAATTGCGGCTCATGTAGCGATCCATGCTTCCCATGCATGCATACACCAGTGCGCCGATGAAGGGCACAAAACAGAGAATACCTAAAAAGATGGGGCGGCAGAGCTGCTCGATGGGGTATGTTTCGGGCATGCCTGGTACTTCCCATTCCATCTGCGCCAGTTCGGTGGGCACCAAGTATGTGGCAAGGAGCGCACCCAGTACCAGCAGGATGAGGGCAGGTGTGGTTCTCTGTAGCAGGCTTTTCACGGTAGCTTGTCTTTCTGTTGGGGTGAGAGAGGGGTGTAGGGTGGGAAAATCAGCTGCCGTTTTGCAGACGCTCAGCTAGGTATTCCGGCAACCCGCATTCGCGGATGGCTTGTTGGGCCGCTGCGATGTCGTATGGGATGCGGCGCATGGTGATGGTGTTGCGTTCCGTATCATAAATGGCGTAGCATGCACGGGGATCGTGGTCGCGTGGCTGGCCTACGGAACCTACGTTGATGAAGTATTTGAGCCCGGGACGCGGGCTGAATTCCATCTGCCCATCTAGGTAGAGCGGGTGCACGGCATCGTAATCTTCTACCGCGTGGCGGCCATCCCACATGAATACTTTGGGGATGTGGGTGTGCCCATGGAAGCACAGGGTGGAAAATTGCTTGGGGAAGTTGGTGGATGCATCGTTGGCGTTGATGATGTAGTTCCACGCCTTGGGTTGCTCTAAGCAAGAGTGCACAATGCTGAATGTGCTGGCTCCGGTGTGGCGCACGATGCGCACGTATTGCAGGCGCGCCAGCCAAGCAAGTTGTTCCTCGTTGAGTTGGGCGCGGGTCCACTCCATCGCCAAGCGCGCCATGGGATTCATCTTGGTCATGCTGGCAGAGACGACCTCTTCATCGTGGTTTCCTTTGACAACCGGGCAGTTGAGCTGGCGTATATAGTCCAGACACTCAGCTGGGTACGCATTGTAGCCGACCACGTCACCCAAACACACCACATCCGTGCACTGCTGGTGCTGGCAATCTTCCATTACCGCGTGCAAGGCGTGCAGGTTTGCGTGAATATCGCTGATGATAGCCGTTCTGGGCATGGCAACACCACATTTATAGCACACACTCAGCTTGCTTTCAAGAAGAAATCGCGCGTGTGGTGGGCTTTTCTTTCATGAATGTTGAATGTTTCAATAGTAAGAGAAAGCCCGTTGCTCCCAAGTGGGAGGCAACGGGCGAAGAAATGGCGAGATGTTGCGAGTTAGTGAGCTTCCTGTTTTGTGTTGATACCCTCCATCACAATCACCTCGAAAGGCTTTATGGTGAAATTGATGGGAGTATCTACATCCAATTCTGTATCGGTGATGTTTTCGAGCACGCGCTGGTCTTGGAAGGAGCTTGTAAGCTTGATAAAGCCCTTCCACGAGGGGGGGATGTCCATGACCTCGCGCAGGGTGGTGCTGAGGGTCTTCTCCGTTTGAGAGGAGTTGCGCAGGGTAAGGGTGCACTTGGTATTGTTCCAAGATGCCCAGCCGTAGATGGCACCGTCCTTGCCGTTCCAGGGGTTGCCTCCTACCCAGTGTACGTCTGCCAGTACATCGGCGTTGCGGCGAATCCACTTGATGCAGGTTGCGAGTTCATCCCACAGGCGGCCATTCTGCTGGCTCATGAGATCGCCGTCCACATAGAGCTCTATGAGGGAAGAACCGCATCCGAAAGCGGCGCGCATTTCCTTGATGCAGTTTGCCGGGTCTTTGCTCATGCAGCGGGGAGGCCCATTTTTGGTGATGATGAGGCCGTGCGTCATGATAGAGTTGATGGGCATGAGCGGGGCGCCTTGCACGAAGACTTCGTGTACGAGACGGTCGCGGTAGGTAATCCAGCGGTCGCGAGGATCGCCCATGTTGCCGGCGCGGTCAAAGTCATCTCGCTGGCGCCACACGGCATCGGAATGCAGCAGCCAGAAGGGACTGGCCCATGTGCCGACGGTGGTGTTGATGTAGAGGTCGGGGCGGGCTTTGCGCAGCTCCGCCAGTACGTTGAGGATACCCTCTGCGTCTTCCTCATTGGCGGGGCCGTTGGCGTGGTATTTGGCGGAAATGCCGTCGAACTTGAAGTAGCGCATGTCGTAATCGCGCACCATTTGGGTGCAGCGGCCTACGAAAGCATCGAAGTATTTCTTGTTGGAAAGTTGGAAGTTGCTGATTTTGTTGTTGGGGTGGGTTCTGTTCCAGAATCCCAGACGCATTTTCTTTGCCGCACCATAGCCACCGACGGGGCCCAGCCACGTGCCGATTCCGGCTTTCATCCGGGCAGCTTGTTTGTCGATAGCGGCAAAGCCGCGGGGGAAACCTTTGTGGAATTCCCACAGGCTATCGAAGTCATCCCAACCATCATCGAGCACAAAGGCATCAATCGTGGTTTTGCGCTTTTTGTACATTTCATGTTCCCATGTTTTGATGACCTTCAGGCTCTTATCTTCGCTGTGGCGGTGGTCAGGATCGGGAGCATTGTTGCAGATGATGCCGATTTCGTACCAGTCGTTGTGGTGAATGAAGGGGCGGTAGGGGACGGGACGCTCGCGTTCAATGTACGCAAGTAGAGAACGCCGCTGCTGCTCCGGGGCAAAGAAGCCGATGACGGAGGATACTTTCCACTTATTGTCTTTGCTCAGGGCCGCTTTGCGCACCCAAGTACCGCGCACCAAGTTTTCGGGGGTGCCCACGGCATCCTCACCCTTGGGGAGAGAAACAGGGGTGGAGAAGGTGATGTTGCCTTTGCTGGTGATGGATTCTGTCTTTGTTTCCACCCAATAGCGCAGGTGGTACACACCGGGCTCCGGTACGGTGATGCGGTATTCGTTGTTGACCATTCTGGAGCCCACGTGCGCCTTGTGCACATCTTCGCTGAGCACCTTGCCTGCGTCTGTTGTAAGTTGCACGCCCAAGATGTTCAGCTTGTGGGTTCCCCCTTGGTATTCAAAGCGTATCTTGCATTCTCCGGCTTGGTCAAATTGTACTTCGCCTTCTGCAACCTTGAGATAGCGTCTGATGGGCCCCACCATCTCAGAATAGGTGTGCCCATACTTCTTCTCAAATGATTCCGGTATGGAAAACACATCCCCGAATGAGGTTGGTACCCAAGATGTGGGGCTCCATGTGGTTTCGACCGTTGCTCCGGTGTTGCCCACGCTCATCACGGACATGGGGGTTTCCAATCCGGCGAAGAGAAGGTCTGAGTGCACCAGCGTGCCGTGCGTTGTGTTGCCGGAGAGTGTGGGGGTGGTGCTTCCTGCAAAATGGTATTGCATGGGCACCAAGTTTTTGAACTTGGTGGCGTGATTAGATGTGATGACAAATTCTTGGCGCAGGTAGTGGGAGCCGTCCCGCAGCACAGCTTTCCATTGCACGCTTACGCCTTTTCCTTTGTCAGTGAACGTGGCGCTGAGCGCTTTGCCCGGCAAAGCGTCAGAGTATTTGGGGCTCTTGGTGTTCGGTTCCAGATTCACAACATGGAGGTTGTCGACTGTCATGTTGCCGGAGCTGAGCTGTGAGCCATCTTGCATGTTGAAGGTGAAAATACAAGTGCCCCCGTCTACAACCGTTTCGCCCTGTGCAGTCTTCAAGCCACCGAAGACAAGCCCCTCTCCCATTGCCTTGAAAGATGCTGAGAAAAGCTTATTGCCGATGACAGCTTGCGCGGAATCTGTTGTCGCGTATGCTTTGCCGGGGTCAGTTCCGGGGAATACGACCTGCGCTGTCAGTGTACTGGCGGCGGCAGCCATCATGCCCATAGTTACAAAAAATGCTCGCATAGATGCCATCATTCTACAATGATGCTACCGGAATTCAAGAAAAAAAGCCGCCGGCGGGCGATAAATCACCAAGTGACGCGTTTCTGGCTTGCGTATAGCCCGTGTCGTGATTTAATGGCAAGTGATATGAGTACCATTTACGACCAGATTACAGAAGGAATGAAGACGGCCATGCGCGCAAAGGACACTGTGGCATTGAGTGCTTTGCGCGGGCTTAAGACCGCCCTGCAAAATGCCCAAGTAGCCAAGGGAAGCGTGCACGCGCAACTGCCCGAAAATGAAGCCCAGAATGTGGTGCGCAAGCAAATGAAGCAGCGCGAGGATTCCATCCGCATGTACACGGAAGCCGGGCGCACGGAATTGGTGGAAAAAGAGCAGGCTGAGATGAATGTGCTGGCAGCTTTTCTGCCTGCGGAGATGACCGAAGCGGAGATTTTGCCCATCTTGGAAGCCGTAATGGCCGAACTGGGTGCCACCACCAAGAAAGATATGGGTCGCGTGATGAAGGAGATGCAAGCCCGCACAGAGGGGCGAGCCCCCGGCAAGTTGCTCTCCTCGCTGGTATCTTCCCGCCTTTCCTGAGCCATGTTTTGCGCCGTCATAGTCGCTGCGGGGAGCTCTCGCCGCGCCGGGTTCGATAAGCTGGCCGCACCCTTGGGCGGGGAAGCGGTGCTGCTGCACAGCGTGCGGGCCTTTGCCGCGGCCGGGTGTGCCGCTATAGTTGTGGTGTGCCCGGCAGAGCGCTGGCAGGCAGTGGGGCTACACGCCGCAGATTACGGGGTACCTGTTTTGCGGGTGGATGGCGGCGCGGAGCGCCAGGATTCCGTGCGTGCGGGGTTGTTGGCACTGCCGGCAGATACCCGCTGGGTAGCGGTGCATGATGGAGCCCGCCCGCTCATCACACCGGATGGCATCCGCGCGTGCTTGGCTGCCGCCCAAGAGACAGGCGCCGCTGCCTGTGCCCACCCGGTGGTGGATACCCTCAAGCGTGCGGATGCACAGGGCTTCTCCCTGCCGGAGCGCGTGAGTCGCGATTGCCTGTGGGGTATGGAAACGCCGCAAACATTTGATTATTCCATGCTGCTGCGTGCTTACGAATGCGTAGCAGAGCAGGGGCTTTGCGTCACAGATGAGGTATCCGCTGTGGAGGCCGTGGGGGTGCCCACCCGCTTGGTACAGGTGGGGCCGAATCTCAAAATCACGCATCCCGGCGATTTAGAGTTGGCAGAGCTGCTGCTGAGCAAGAGATTGCCATGAGTTGGCGTGGACAGGGCGTGTGGGTGTTGGGGACCGGGTTTCTTGGCTCCGCTTTGGCGGCGGTGTGCCGCGCTGCGGGGGCTTCTGTGCTCACCATCGACCATGCCGCCCCGGCAGATTTGCATGCAGATGCGGCAGATGCCAAGGCCATGGCCGTGGGGCTGGGCCGTGTGGTGCCGCAGGTGGCATTTTGTTGCCTTTCCACCCGGGGGGGGGATGCCGCGGCCTACCGCCACGTGTATTTGCAAAGTATGCGGGCCGTGCTTTCGGTAGCCCCGGCTGTGTGTCCGGTATTCTGTTCCTCCGTCTCCCTGTATCCTGATGCCGGAGGCGGGGCGGTGGATGAAAACACCCCTCTGTCCTCCCCCAATTCCCGCCAAGCAGTACTGCGGCAGGCAGAAGCACTTGTGCTATCTGCCGGGGGGCTTGTGGTGCGCTTGGCTCCGCTGTATGGTGCTGGCCGCTGCGAATTGCTGCGGCGCCACTTGGCGGGGGAACCGCGTTTACCGGGGCCGCCGGAGCGTTGGCTCAACTACTTGCACGTGGATGACGCCGTGCAGGGATTGATGCAACTTGCCGCCCGCAAGCAATCCGGAGTGTACAACCTGTGCAGCGAGAGCTTTACCCATGCCGCCGCGTACGAAATGTTGCAGCAGCTTACGGGGGTGCCCGCAGCGGCAGAATGCACCTCTGCCAGTGTGCGGGGAAGTGCGAGCCGCCGCATTGTCAGCACCCGTTTCTCGCCGGAATCCCCCCGCGCCTTTCGCGATTTTGTGTTGGCAGAGATGCAATGCCCCACCTTGTCCTGATGCGCCCCGATTATTACCAGTTGCTGGATGTGGCCGAAAGCGCCACCCAAGAGGAAATCAAGCTTGCGTATCGCCGCCAAGCCAAGCGCTACCACCCCGACCGCAACCCCGGCGATACCACGGCAGAAGAGCGCTTCATCCTCATTGCTGAAGCCTACCGCACTCTGGGAGATGCCTCTGAACGCTACCAGTACGATGGCTGGCTGGAAAAACAACGCCGCTACAGCTCCGCGCCTGAGCTGGCCAACATGCCCCACCACACCCGCGTCTCCGTACGCTATGCCTATGTCCGGCGCGAAGAACGCCGCCGCCGCCGCGAGGCGCGCACCTCCCACCGCCAGCGCCGCCGTGTGCCCCAGGGCATCCTGCATCGCCGCGCTGCCAAGCTTTCGCCCATTCATTACCTAATCTTTTACCTCATCTGCTTGGCTATCTTTGTACCGTGGTTTTTCCGCTACCTGAACATGGATGCGGCACCACCCTCCAACAAAGCGCCGCAGCACAATCTGCTGCCCGGGGTGTCTCCCCTCGACCCCGAAACCCAGCGAGTAAACCTTGCGCGCTTCACCGAACGCATCCTTGCAGATGCCCACAAGGGAGACCCCGCCGCGCAATACCGCTACGGCACGATGCTTTTCCACGGCTACGGCGGTATGCCGCAGAACCGCGAAGCTGCCGTTGTGTGGTGGCGCAAAGCCGCGGAGCAGGGCTTCCGCCCCGCCCAACTTGCCCTCAAATCCGTGAAAGCGCCCTAAGAAGCATCGGATTGCGGAAAAGCTGCTTGCAATGTGAGTGGGCGCGTGCTAGAGTAAGCCCCGATGCTCTTTGAGAGAGAACCCTTGACCCCGGAAGGCCGTTTGAGCGTGCTGACGTCACTCTTTAATCGCGTGGCGACCAAGTCTGCACCCATTCCGGAAAAAGGGCATGTGCCCCAAAGTGTCTTGGAGGCATACGGCGATCTCAATTCCCACATCCGTTATATACTGGAAGCCGCCAGCAAACACGCTGCCGACCGAGCGGCCCACACACGCCTGCGCAAAATTGAGAAGCTGTTAGATGAGCTTCCCTCCAGCATCATCCAGACCCTTCCTGCCGGCCCGCAGGAAAATTGGCTGTTGCTCTATCGCAGCTTAGTTGCGCTCTACGAGCTGTTGGATGAACCGGACGTGGGTATGGATGCCGAGGAATTTGCCTCGGTGGTGCAAAAAATGGTGCAGCTGGCAGATACCGTTGCGCGGGAATCCGCCGTGGAGGTGGGAGCCGCTTCCATGTTCACTCTCCTGCTCATGCAAATCCACCTGCATCGTTATTCTCCCCGCAAGAAACGCCCCGTCCGCCGCCGTAAAACGGCAGCCAAAAAGAAACGCTGATTTGTTGTTGCCATGTCACCGGATAATGATAAGCTTTACACGGCAAAAGAGCAAAGCCATGCTGCTTGCCGGGGCCTAATGGGTAGATGCTTGCGCTTCTGCTCCCCCGCTTTGCGTGCTACAATGGCCACTATGACAAAATGTAGCCCTGCCGTGCTCGCCCTGCTTGTTCTTACCGCCTGCGAGCAAAAAGATACCCCCCCGGAACCCCGCACCCCGGAGGAAATGTATGCCCACGTGCAGTATCTGCTCAAGCCCCACGTGGAGGGCGAACAATCTGACTTCGCGGGTGCCATGCAGTGGCTCCGCAAAGCGGCAGAATCCGGTCACCTGCAAGCTCAAACAGACTTGGGTGGCATCTACCTGCAAGGCGGCAAAGGTGTAGCCCCCAACCCTCAGGAAGCTTTCCGTTGGTTCAGCAAAGCCGCGGAACAAGGCAGCAACGAAGCGCGCGTCTACCTTGGCTCCATGCTTTCTACAGGGCAGGGCTGCACCAAAGACGTGCCCCAAGCCAAGGAGCATCTGCGCCAAGCCGCTGCTGCCAACTTGCCGGAGGCTCAGTATCGCCTCGCCATGCTCATGTTGCAGGAAAACGCCCCCGCAGACTACCCCGAATCTCTGGACCTGCTGGCCCGGGCGGCTGCCGGCAAGAGTCTCCATACGGCAGCCTTAGCGGCTCGCGCACTTGGCAATATCTACGCCAAAGGCAATGCCGGCGTGCAGGCGGATATGCACACCGCCGCCAATTGGTACAAACAAGCTGCCCGCGGGGGCGATGCCCGCTCCCAGCTCGTCTATGCCATCATGCTCCTGGATGGTCAATGGGTGCCAAAAGATGAACAACAAGGCATGGCCATGTTGCGCCTCGCTGCAGGCCAGGATTACCCCCAAGCCATCGCATTGCTGATCAATCTCCTGCGCAATGCTCCCAATGCTGCTGATTATGAGGCAGAGGCCGCCGCCTGGGCCTCCCGCCTCGATTCCCTCCGCAGCTCCCCCCGCCAACCCGCGTCATAGCTCCTGCGGAGCGTCGGCGGATGTTTTTTCTCCCTATTCCCTCCCATTTCCGGGGTTTATTCTTGATTTTTCTGCCATAAATGATAACTTATCATTTGCGTAACTGTCTCCTTATTTCCGTCACTTTTCTTTTTTCTTATTGGTATGAAACTTCATCTCCCCACCTCCCTTCGTGCAGCTTTGCTTGCAACTCTCTTTTTTAGTGCTTCTGTTCAGGCCGGCTCCATCACGTATGAGAATAATGAGTATTATTATACAGGCGCCGATCATGATGATCATAAAAATTGTTACTGGCGTTACGGCTCATCCGTATGGATTGACCCGGGAAAAACTTCCATAAAAGATGCGAATGGGAAGTCTCATGATTATGATAATTCATACATATTCGATTATCAGTTGATTTTTACTATTACCAGCCATCATACATGTGAGCTCATCGATGGGCTGATAAAGAATTCAAAAGTGGAATATACGTATCAATTCACGGGCAACGAAGATGGACTAGGGAAAGATATTACATGGAATTGCTCAACTAATGGTACGCCCGGTGTATGGATTTTGGCGACAGAAGGTGTTACCTCGGCAGAAAAGCCTATCGTGTTTCGCAATTACGGGAACATGGTAGTGGATGGTTCTCAGCAGGCGTACTATTTAGTCAAAGCCTCCGATTATGATGAGAATGGTAACGTAATATACACGAAAACGCTCAAGTATTTTCAATATGATCCACCGAATGAGGTAGTAGGCTATACTGATCCCATTTACAATTCCCCGGCAGATGTTTCTATCACGGAAGGATACCTGACGTTTGATTTGTTGGTGGAAGATACAGCTTCTTTCACATTTAGAAACGGCCTTACCGGTTCCCAAGGTGTATTGACAAATAATGCGGAAGTTGTACGCTTTAATAACGTAGGCGAGGTCGCATTTGCTGATAACACCATGTTAGGTTCTGTTGGTGGTATCGTGTATGAAACTGATTTTTACATTGATGGTGCCACTAAGGTGTCATTTTCCGGCAATACCGGTACTACTTCCATAGCTGCGTATCAGTCAGGGACTACGGATGGCGTTTTCAGCATTTCGAACGTAAGTGGTGAAGTGAAATTTACGGATAACTCATCAACGAACTTATTTTACAATAGCAATGTCTTGTTTGAACATGTAGGTAAAGTGTCGATTGTGGATAATACCTCACGCATTCTTCGTCTCTATAACGGGAGAGGTGTGTTGACTTTCAATGATTGCGGAGAAGTTGTTGTTGAAGATAATATCGCGGACTCTCAGCTCCTGATTAGCAATGGCTCTTCTGCTGATGTTTTGTCATTCGTGGATTGCGATAGAATTTCCATCTCCGGAAATACCTATAATGACAGCCTTGTGAAAGACAGCCCCATCAATATGGAAAACGTGGGAGATGTCGTCATTTCCGGGAATAAGGTCAGTGCCGGCAAGTTGTTTGGTTCCACTGCGTTGACGGTGAAAGGCCTGTCCGGCTCTCTGACCGTTGATGGAAATGAGATGACTCAATCTGATTCTTCCATCAATGCCGCTCTTAACTCGGGAAATGTCTCCATAAGCGGGGCGGGTGAGGGCACATTCAGAGCAAAGTCATTTAATATAAGCAACACGACGAGCTCCGGTAAGTTTTATTACGCTTTGACATCTGAAACTTTGTCTGTCTCCCATGTTGAATCGCTTGGTATTCAAAGTAATACTGCTGCGCTGACCGGTGCTAAAGGTTTCATGAATGTCTTAACTCTTGCTGACGTTGAGGATGCCCTCATCAGCAATAACAAGATAACCAGCGATGCTGCATGTGCAAGTTTCATTGGGAAAACGAGCATTGACGCCTGCAAAACGCTATCCGTATGTAAGAATATCGTAACTTCTAAATCCGGTGTTGTGCCAATCTTGTTCAGCAACCTGACCGTGACAAATGCTCCGAAGGGTGCTTCCATTGATATTAGTAACAACGAGCTGAGCGGTACGCTGACGGGCAATCGTTCCATCCAGACAGTTACCATTACAGGCGTAGATTCCTTCGCGTTTGAAAACAACATTAGTACCTTGAATCCGTCAAGCTCCACCGCTGCACGTCAATACACAGGTATATTCAACGGTGCTACTACGTTGACCGACGTGGGTACCATTAAGTTCAATGGGAACAAGACCGTGAACGAAGTTGCAGAAAATGGGTTTACGTCGGAAACATCAGGCGGTGTTATCAAGGCCAAACTGCAGATTGATAATGCCCAAAGTATAGAGTTTATCGGCAATGAAGCTATTGCAACCGGTGAGGGAGCAGAGGCGAAAGGTGGGGCTTTGTACACTGGCGGTGGGTATATCCAGAATGCCGGGAGTGTTGTCTTTCGCAGAAATAAGGCAATAGGTTCAGTGGGGGCTTATGGCGGGGCCATTGATTTTAATTACACCTCATCGTTGACGTTGAATACCGGCTTAGGTGAATTGATTTTTGAGGACAATGTGGCGCAAGCAAGCGAGGCCCAGGGGGGAGCCTTTTATGTTGATTCATCAGGAGCCAAGCGCTATACAGCCGATGTGCTCAAGATGAATCGCAATAGTGTTATCGCAACCGGAACGGATGCTAAGGCATATGGCGGAGCCGTGAGTGCATATTGCGAGCTCAAAATTACGGGGTGTGAGACGGCTGAGATAAACTATAATTCTGTGTTAGGTACAAACTTAACGATGACACGGGGTGGCGCAATATATTCTGATGCCAAGGTGACTATTGGTGATATCGGCATGTTTACGATGCGCGGCAATAGTATTTCAGATGGTAAATGTGTGCGCTTGCAGGGTATTTATACTGTTAGTTCAGGTGTTTATTTGCAAGCAAATGAAGACCAACATTTAACATTTTATGATTCGATACGCGCAGGGGAACGATTATCCTTGAATAGCGAAACCGATAATACCGGTACCATCACATTCTCCGGTCAATATACCGAGGAGGACTTGTCGAGAATAACGAATTCATACACGCAAGAGGATCTTGCCGCATCGAGGCTCATTGAGGCAGCCTCCAACATTTACATTTATAATGGTGTAGTTGAGGTGATGGATGGCATGAAATTGAGTGCCACGGCTGACTTTGTGCAGACTGGCGGCATCTTGCGTTTACAGGATAGTGGTATAGCCACTCTTGATGATTTGAAGACCACGACGGTTGAGTTCAGAGGGGTCAATTATCTTCTGTCCGGTGCCGGCAGTTCTAAGCTGACGGCTACTTCCTGGACCTTGAACCTGAGTGCGGTAAATAGGGAGTATGCGATTGTCACGCTTGGCTCATCGGAGGATTCAGCCTCCGGGTCGGCATCAACACCTACGTTGACGCTGACGGCAAACACTGCACTGCAAGAAGGTGTGTACAAGCTGATTAGCTTTGATTCCGACACCTTCAGCTGGGACAATTTGGTCAATGCAAAACTGAGCGGCCTGTGCGAATCGACAAGCATAGGGGTAGAAGGAGCATCCGATGTATACTTCATTGTTGATGGCTCTCAGTACACACTTGTGTACGAGAATGCCACAGCAAGCCGCACGACCCCGGCAACGCTGACTTGGGGCGCTGCTTCAGGGCGCTGGCAGAACGGAGTGGGGCGTTCCGAGCAGCTGTGGACAGGCTCGGTAGAGGACACCAATTACTACAATGGTGATAGTGTTGTTTTCAATAAAGCTGCTGAGGTTGAGTTGGTGGGTGTGCTGACACCGGCCGATGTGAAAGTCAGCCATGCGCAAGGCACAGTCTCCCTTGGTGGAAATGGGCAAATTGCCGGCCATACAGCTCTCACCAAGACCGGTAAAGGTACCTTGAATTTGGCCACTTCCAATGCGTACACGGGCGGTACGGTGATGCATGACGGTGTTGTGACCATTTCCAAAGCCGGAGCCTTGGGCTTGGGAGATGTCACGCTCAAGGGTGGTACGCTGGTGAACAATACCGGGGCGGCGACCTCGATTTCGCCCGGTGTGATTACCTTGAATGGCGGCTCACTTGCGGGGGATTTCACCACGGACGGTAGCGGCTCTTGGGTGGTCTGCTGCAATACAGCCCTGACCGGCTCTTTCACGCTGGGTGGCGGGTATCTTACCTTGCATGATAACGCCAATATGGCAGTTTCCGGCACACTTTATCTGGATTCCATCACGCTGACCCTGACGGGAACGTATGAGGCAGGGGAGTCGTACACGCTGATATCGGCGAATGCGATTTCCGGGGATACGACGGATCTGGTGATACGGGGCGTGGAAAATTATACCCTGAGCACCCAAAATGGCGCGCTCACGCTGATCATGAAAGGCAATACGCCTGATATTCCTGGACCCGATGTTCCGGATACACCGGAAGGCCCCCAGAGTCTCGTGTGGAGCAATGCCAAGAATGCGGTGTGGCAGCAGGGGGCCGATGGTTGGTGGAATGATGCCGGGAAAGACGCAAAATATCGCGATGAGGATGCCGTAACCATCGGTGATGGCACTGTTACCATCGTGGGCGATGTGACTCCTGCCTCCATCTTGCTCAATCCCGATAAGTCTCTTACCTTCAAGACGAAGTATGATAAGAAGGCGGGTGAATGGTCCGGTGCTATCACGGGTGAGACGGAGGTGACTATCGCGGCCGGTCCCAAGGGCAAGGTGACGCTGAATGATGGCAACGACTACACCGGCACCACCACCATTAAATCCGGTACGGTGAATGTGGGTGGAGCGGATTCGTTCGGCGAGAGCACGGTTACCATCTCCGGCGGCACGCTCGATTTGAAGGGCAAGGCCGTGGCGAATGCTATCGCGCTGGCCGGTGAAGCGGCCATCAAGGGCGGTGCCAAGTATGAGGGCGAGTTCACGATGACCGATGGTGAGCTGCTGAAGGGCTCGGTGCTGAATGTGGCAGAAAAGGCCACTTTGGTGAACGGTGAGGTGAGCGGCACGCTTTCCGGTGCCGGCACGGTGTATGTGACGGGTGAGGTGGAGCTGGGCGATACCGCCAAGCTGACGACCAATGGCCTGAATATCTCCGGCAAGTTGGAAGTGGGCTCCAAGGGGCTCGCCATGAATGCCAAGAGCTCCGCCATCACGATTTCCGGCGGCACGCTGGAATCGGAGGGCAAGCTGAGCGCCAATTCGTTGAAGATGGGTGGTGGTGTGTTGTCGGTTTACAACGCCAAGCCGA
>Ga0233362_1000145_pt1 | contig 15405 bp, 10 predicted proteins | sample ElkDunMinimDraft_22_FD_180674 | JGI IMG/M metagenome (GOLD analysis project Ga0233362, IMG submission 180674) | Fecal eukaryotic communites from dung pellets of Tule Elk in California, USA - Elk Dung C1 | ecosystem: Host-associated > Mammals > Digestive system > Large intestine > Fecal | place... | reverse complement strand
GAAGCAACTCCTTGTTTATTCGCGTACGCGTGCGAACGAACAACGCGTCCGCATAGCGAACCGCCTCGGGAGTAATGTCCTCTGGAGAAAGATGCAGCACCTCTATCTCAGGAGGGAAAACACCTTCGAGAAAAGGAATGCCTTTGTCTATTACGACTTGCTTAACCATTGCTGAATAACCAACGAATAACTAATGAATCACTAAAGATTTATAGGGGAAATATAGGTTCTTTGCGAGTGATCAATAGCGTATGTTGTCAATCAGTCGCACAGGACCGCAGTAGACGGTGACACAACCGACAGCATTGTCCCAGCAGTCTGTGGGTTGAAGGGTGTCCTTATCTACGATCTCGTAATACTCCACCTCTAGTCCGTCCACAGCGTTGATGGTGTCAATTACTCGTTGTTGAACTTCTGCGACAGATGCAGTTTTCGCCCAATTCATCGAAGCAAATAGCGTTTGGGAAATGTTCACAGCTATCTGTTTCTCTTCGTCAGAAAGGCGTTGGTTGCGACTGCTTAGTGCTAATCCACTTTCCTCACGAACGATAGGACAGTCTATGATTTGAAGACCAGAGAAGCGTTCCTTCATTTCGGAGGATTCAACCATATGGTGAATAATTGCCAATTGTTGGAAATCTTTTTCTCCGAAATAGGCGCGAGTTGGTTGTACTAGGTCAAACAATCGACTCACTACTTGTACTACGCCGTTGAAGTGTCCTGGTCGCATTTTACCCTCCATCACCTCGTCTAATCCGTTGAAATCGAATGAAAATGGTTGTTGCATTTCCTCTGGTGTGTACATTTCTTCAGGTGAAGGTGCAAACACAAAATGTACGCCCAAGTCGGTTAACAGCTCAACATCCTTGGTTAATGTACGTGGATATTTTAACAAATCCTCGGGGTTATTAAACTGTGTAGGATTGACAAAAACGCTAACTACACATACATCGTTTTCTGCTACCGCTTGACGAACCAGGGCAGCATGTCCCTCGTGCAACGCTCCCATAGTAGGAACGAGACCAATCGTTTTGTTTTGACGAAGACAGGCCTTTATTTGGCGAACGAGTTCTTGTTTTGTTGTAATAACTTGCATAATAATATCAAAAAAGTGTGCAAAGGTACAACAATTATGGGAAAAACGAAAATTTTTCGCCAAAAAATTATGTAATGTCATTTTTTTTTTGTACCTTTGTAGCGGGAAATAGTATCCCAATTAAAAACGAATAGTATGAAAGAGCAAAAACGCATTCTATTTATCTCACAAGAGATATACCCTTATTTGGATCAAGAGACACCAATTCGATTGCTCAATCGTCAGTTGCCAGAATTGTTTCAATCTCATGGATATGAGACACGTACTTTCATGCCTAAGTTTGGCGATATCAACGAACGCCGCAATCAATTGCATGAGGTCATTCGACTTTCTGGTATGAACATTATCATTGCGGGTTCGGACCATCCATTGCTGATTAAAGTTGCAAGTATTCAATCTGCAAGAATACAAATCTATTTTATCGATAATGATGTGTATTTCCATCGTCGTAAGGGTTTGGCTAATGCTGAGGGGGTAGAATACAAAGATAATGACGAGCGTAGCATCTTCTTTACTCGTGGTACGTTGGAAACCGTAAAGAAGTTGCGCTGGACTCCTAATGTCGTTTTCTGTTCAGGTTGGATGTCTGCATTGACTCCATTGTTCGTAAAGAAAGCCTATTCAGACACACCATTCTTTGAGAAAACCAAAGTGGTATTGTCATTGGATAACGAGGAATACTCCACACCTTTCAGTACGAAGTTGGCAGAAAAGTTGCTTGTAAATGGTGTCACCAATAGCGATCTTCGTGGCATAGCAGGTCTACCTGTGGGTTATGAAGATTTAATGCGTTTAGCTATTGACTTCTCAGATGCGATTGTATTGTCATCGCCTAATGTGAATCAACGCTTGTTGAACTATGCTCAGAATAGTGGCAAACCTATTTTACCATACGCCGAGAATAACAACGAAGCATATTTGGATTTCTGCAATAATCTATTGTCGGATGATGAGACTGTATAAGCTGATAATTTGTTTGGTAATCCCTTTTGCCCTACTGGGGTGTCAAGATGATGCCATGAATGCTGGTTCATCTACGCTGTCAGAATCGGACGATATTCAGGTAAAGGCAGATACCTTTTCGTTGGCATCAGCTTTGGATTCTTGTGCAGCGTTGACCTTGACTCCTGATTCTTTCTTGCTTGGTGAATGCGACACACACTTTGGCACCATACAAGCAGATATCTTGACGCAATTGGCATGTCCAGAAGGATTTCAATATCCGTATGCAGAAACAGCGGAAGTGGATTCGATATACCTATATATACATTACAGTAGCTGGTACGGCGATGGTAAAGCACCATTAGGCATTACCGTATATGAAATGGATCGCTCTTCGCTAACGGAAACTGGCATATATCCTAGCAACTTGCATTTGGAAGACTATTGCAGTTTAGAAGACTCTACACATATCGCCAAGGCATCGCGCATTATCATCCCATCAGAACCTACAGATTCACTATATCAATCCTCCAGCGATAGTTATCAGCCATTCATTCGCATCAAACTGACCGATGAGTTTGCTAAGCGATTCTTTGCGAAACAAGATTTTTCTTCACAAGAGGTGTTTAATGAGGCATTTAAGGGATTGTATATAACGTCGGATTTTGGTGGAAGCAACGTGTTGTACATCACAAACATTAGTATGGCGGTATATTATCATTTCAGCCGTCCAATGTCGAATGGTAGAGATACTATACTACATGACATAAAATCTTTTTATGCCAATAGCGAAGTGCGCCAGATCAATCGTTACACCTACCCCAATCGCCAAGAAGTACTGACGCTTTATGCACAAAATACGGACACCAGTTATATCGTATCGCCTGCAAACATCTACACTCAACTGTCATTGCGCATGGACTCAATCTATCAGCGCATTAAAGAGCAACTGGGAGATGATACTAACGATTATCGCGTATATGTTAACCAAGCATTGTTAACATTGGATGTGCTATATGACGCTGAAACAACCAGCGACCGTCCGCGCGACCAATGGGATGTGCCTGCCAATAATATGCTATTAATCAAAGCAGAGAATTTCAACACCTTCTTTGCAAAGAACGAACTCCCATCTGATACCTCTGCCATATTGGCGACACTGACAGTAACAGCTGACACACTCGGAAAAGAGTCCTATTCATACTCTTACGACTTATCGAGCTTACTCACACAGCAATTACGCAGTAATCAACCGATAGACGAACTCAAGTTTATGCTTGTACCTGTATCCGTAACAAGCACCAACTCATCTTCTTCTACCGTCATCACGTCCGTAAAACAAATGCAAACCATTTCAGCAACACGTATTCGATCGGCACAGAACGCATTACAACCGATTGACTTAGAGATGGTATATTCTGGCTTCAACCGCACGAGGTAGTATATTATACTTCGACACAATATGCAACAAAACAACGGCTGCCGATGGCAGCCGTTGCTATATATAATATAATAAGGTGTATTATCCTACGAATGCTTGATAACCCTCTGCATCCAACAGTGTCTCCAACTCTGCAGGATCGGCTACACTAATTTTAATCATCCAGCCTTCACCATATGGATCATTGTTGACCAATTCTGGTTGGTCGTTGATAGCCTCATTTATCTCCAACACTTCTCCAGCAACTGGCATGTTGAGATCACTAACTGTTTTAACAGCTTCTACAGAGCCAAACACTTCGTTTTGAGCTAATGTCTCGCCTTCTGTATTAATGTCCAAAAATACGATTTCTCCTAATTCTGATTGTGCATAGTCGGTAATACCTACATATGCCACATCACCTTCAACACGAATCCATTCGTGTTCTTTGGTGTAACGCAAGTTAGATGGTGTATTCATAAATAGTTTGTGTATTAAAAAGTTTTCGTATCATATAAAAAAAGAGACACACTGCGGTGTCTCTTCTTCAATTTTTATTGCTCACCAAGCATAGTCATTGCACAGCGGAAACCAATTGTGCTAGATGATTTACTTTGATCCAAGTATCTACGAGTGGTAGGATTCAACCAATAAATACGATCATTCCATGATCCACCTTTATATACGCGCGAACACTTGTCAATACGAGGAGCGAGAATATCTGATGGATCAACCTTAGCATTTTGACGTTGCTCCAGTGTAAGTCCTATAGTATCCAAAGGATAATCTGTAACGAAAGTAGAGAACAAATCCCCATCCTTATAATTACGTTTATCATCTTGCGCATTCCACTCTATCGCAAGACAACCTGTAGGAGTGTATACCATATTTCCCAAACTATCCTTTTTGAGAGAAGAATAAATATTACCTCGGAATGGATTGTATTCTGTCATATCTTCAAAACTTGTTTCGCGATAGACATCAAGCACCCATTCATTAACATTGCCTGCCATATTATAAAGACCAAAGTCATTAGCTCCATAAGCATCAACTGGGGCAGTTTGTACATATCCATCATTCGCTGCACCAGCTACACCCATCATATCACCTCTTCCACGAACAAAGTTAGCTAACATCTTGCTTCTATTCTCTTCGCTAATATCACGTGGATGATAACCTGACCAAGGATAGATGCGACCTTCTACAGGCATTCCTTCGACACCGGCAATAGGAGCAAAAGCAGCATATTCCCACTCTACTTCAGTAGGTAAACGATATCCTATCAACAATAAGCCATCAGCACGAGTAATCTTACGAGGAGATCCGTAACTATCCATACGAGCATTATTTCCTGGAGTTGGAGTGTATTGTCTATCATTTAAATACTTTTCTGTATTAAACACAAACTGATCGCGTACCCACTCATAAGGAAGTTGATACATGGTTACCATTGGGTCAATCAAGCGTCCGTTTTCATCAGTTTCGATAGTTTCCTCACCCGTATAGCCAAACTCTTGGGCAACAGACAGCTTGACTTGCACCTCAACTGCATCATATTTTGCATATTCAGGATGGTCAGGATTATCCTTCAAGAATGTCTCAACATCTTGTTCTGACAAATACACATGAGGATTCAACATCGTATAATCAGGTTGTTCAATGATTCTATTCACAGCTAAAATCTGTTCGTTCACGCGGTCAGTACGCCATTGACAGAATGCCATGGCCTGATCCCAACTAACGCCGACTACTGGATAGAAACTAAATGCAGGATGACGAAAATAGTTTTCCACATAAGGCTCATTATATGCTAACTCATCGCGCCAAACAGTAGTATCTGGCAATGTGGCTCTAACCAAGTCAGGATTATAACGCCCAAATACATAACTCATCCATTCTACATACTCCTTCCAACCCATATTAGTTACCTCATACTTATCCATAAAGAAAGAACTAACCGTTAAAGAACGACGCATACTGTTACGAGGAGCAGTAAGGAATTCATCTTGTTGACCTACCGTAAATGATCCACCTTTAATAGGAAGCATACCTACTGGAACAATTGATTGATTGCCATCATAGGCTTCAAAATTAGTGGTAGTTGGATCAAAAGTTCTCCAACCTGTCACAAACGAAGTTTTCGTGTTCAAATCACGATTATTAGAGGACTTGCAGGCACTAAAAGCAAGCACCATCACAATAACAAGGATTTTTGATACGTTTGATTTGATATTCATAATTTTTTGAATTATTTTTATACTATTCCATTTCAGCCGGCAAAATTACAAAAAAAAAGTCAATTATACTAACTTTTTTGCAAAAAAAACGTCAGAACACGTGTTTTTTTTCAAAAACAAGCATTTTTTTACGTTCTTTTCCGTAAAAATATAGTAGAATCCCGATATTTTTTGTAACTTTGCAGTCGAATGCAGTTGAGCATTAAAGTTCATAATCGCTTATTTGATTTGTCATCACCCAAAGTGATGGCCATTGTTAATATTACCCCTGATAGTTTTTATACATCATTCGGCACTGAATCCTCTAGCGATCTACTCAATCACGTACAAGAATTGCTTAATCAAGGCGCAGATATTCTAGACATTGGAGCGTGCTCCACTCGCCCCAACTCCACCCCTGTGGATGTTCAAGAAGAATGGAATCGCTTAACGCCTGCTCTGCAAGCCATTCGTACACACTTCCCACAAGCGATTATTTCGGTGGACACTTTCCGTGCTGAAATAGCCGAGCGGGCTATACTTGCAGGAGCCGACATTATCAATGATGTCTATGGAGGTGATGCCGACCAACAGATGTGGAATATCATTGCTAAGTATCGCGTACCTTATATCCTTACCCATGCGCAGGAGGTAGCTACTGCAGGAGAAGTCAAAGATTATGACTATACCATGAGCCGTATGTTGGACTTCTTTCAATCTCGATTAGATGCGCTTCACCGCATGGGCATAGCAGATGTGATTATTGACCCCGGATTTGGTTTTGCGAAAACAGAACAACAAAATTATACCATACTCCACAACATGGATATTTTTGCAGTTCTTAACACTCCTGTTTTGGCTGGTATATCACGTAAATCAATGCTTTACAAGCCATTAGGACTTACTCCAACAGATGTATTGCCTGCCACCATTGCAGCCAACACCATGGCTTTAGAACGGGGTGCGAATATCCTACGAGTACACGATGTTGCCGCAGCAAAACAAGCCATTGCTATTTATTCATTAACACATAAAAACGAATAAATCATGTTATTGGGAATAAAAGATATTATTGACATATTATTGGTTGCCTTCATCCTCTTTGCAATCTACCGCATCTTACGCCGTTCTGGAGCAAGTAACCTATTTTGGGGTATCTTGGCATTTATATTCACGTGGCTATTAGTCAGTTACGTATTCCATCTAGAACTTACCAGTGCTTTGTTCGACCGATTTGTTAGTGTCGGAGCAATTGCGTTGATTGTAATCTTTCAAGAGGAAATCCGTAGTTTCTTCTACCGAATAGGTGCACGATTCAATGTGGAGCACTTCAAGGAACGATGGTCTAAGATCAAGCACGAACAAAATGTGCAAAAGCAAATAGATGCAGTTGCTAACGCTTGCGAGCATATGTCAACAAGCAAAACGGGAGCGTTGATTGTCATTACCAATCAACAAGAGTTGAAGACTTTTGCTGACACTGGCGAAATCATTGATGCGACACTCTCGATGCGTCTGGTGGAAAACATTTTCTTCAAAAACACGCCTCTTCACGATGGAGCACTCATCATCCGCAATGGACGTGTATGGGCAGCTGCCTGCATCCTACCTGTTTCAAAACGAACAGACCTGCCCAAACGTTACGGATTGCGCCACCGTGCTGCATTAGGATTAACTGAAAAAACCGATGCTACCGCCATTGTCGTATCCGAAGAAACAGGTACAATATCCATAGCCAAAGGCGAAACAATACGACCTGTTACTCCAAAAGAATTGGAGCAAGAACTTGCCTTAGCATTTGGCATGGAGACCAATGAGAAAAAATAAGCCTATTACTCACTCGTAAATAGATAAATAACAAACAATATGAACTCATTCCAACGAACACTTGTAACCACAGCCCTTCCTTATGCCAATGGTCCTGTACACATCGGACACTTGGCGGGCGTGTACGTACCAGCCGACATCTATGTCCGCTACCTTCGCCTTAAAGGCGAGAATGTCCTTTTCGTAGGCGGTAGCGATGAGCACGGTGTACCTGTCACTATCCGCGCACGCAAAGAGGGCATCACCACCCAAGAAGTGGTGGACCGCTACCACAACATCATCAAAGACTCTTTCGAGGGCTTCGGTATCTCGTTTGATGTGTATTCTCGTACCACCAGCAAGATCCACCACCAACTGGCATCGGATTTTTTCCGCAAACTCTACGACGACGGCAAGTTTGTTGAGCAGACCTCCGAGCAGTTCTACGACCCAGAGACGCAGGAGTTCCTCACCGACCGCAATATCCGTGGCGAATGTCCACGCTGCCACGCATCTGGTGCTTACGGCGACCAATGCGAGAAGTGTGGTGCCACACTTTCGCCAGACGAACTCATCAACCCATACAACGCCATCAACGGCAACCCTCTCACCAAGAAGGAGACCAAACACTGGTACCTCCCACTTGACCAATACCAACAATGGCTTGAGGAGTGGATTCTCCAAGAGCACAAAGAGTGGCGTCCGAATGTCTATGGCCAATGCAAATCATGGCTTGACGGCGGTCTTCGCCCACGCGCTGTGACCCGCGACCTCGACTGGGGTATCCCTGTGCCTGTGGAGGGTGCAGAAGGCAAAGTGCTGTATGTATGGTTCGATGCGCCTATCGGTTATATCTCCAACACCAAAGAGCTCTGCGATGCTAAACCTGAGCAGTTTGGCTCTTGGGAGACATGGTGGAAAGACCCATCTACTCGCCTCATTCACTTCATTGGCAAGGACAACATCGTCTTCCACTGCATCGTCTTCCCTACGATGCTCAAGGCAGAGGGCAGCTATATCGTGCCTGATAATGTGCCTTCCAACGAGTTCCTCAACCTCGAAGGCGACAAGATATCTACCTCGCGCAACTGGGCAGTTTGGCTCAACGAGTACCTCGTGGACTTCCCTGGTAAACAAGATGTCTTGCGCTATGTGCTGACCGCCAACGCACCTGAGACCAAGGATAACGACTTCACTTGGGCAGACTTCCAAGCCCGCAACAACAACGAGCTCGTGGCCATCTACGGCAACTTCGTCAACCGCGCGCTGGTGCTCACCAAGAAGTACTTCGACGGCAAAGTACCTGCTGCGGGCACCTTCAACGAGTACGACCAAGCCACTATCGCTGAGTTCCAAAACGTGAAGGCAGAGGTAGAGAAACTCCTAGGTGACTTCCGCTTCCGCGATGCACAAAAAGAGGCAATGAACCTCGCCCGCATTGGTAACAAATACCTCGCGGATACCGAGCCATGGAAGGTGGCTAAGACCGACATGGAACGCACCGCTACTATCCTGCACCTTGCTCTCCAAATCGCTGCTAACCTGAGCATTGCGTTTGAGCCATTCTTGCCATTCTCTTCTGCTAAACTCCGTGAGATGTTGAACCTCCAACTGTCAACTGCTAATTGTCAACTGTCAACTCTCACATGGGAAGAACTCGGCAATATCAACCTGCTCCATGAGGGTCAAGAACTCGGCGAAGTATCCCTCCTCTTCGAGAAGATCGAGGACGCTACTATCCAAGCCCAACTCGACCGTCTTGCTAACATCAAAGCTGCCAATGAGGAAGCAGAGAAGCAAGAGGCACTCAAGAATTGGCGTCCTGCTGACATTAAGGAGAACACCAATATCGACGAGTTTGGTAAGATGGATATCCGTGTAGCAACGGTGTTGGAGTGCCAACCAGTGAAGAAGTCCGACCGCCTCTTGCAATTCCGCTTGGATGACGGTATGGGTGGTCGCACTATCCTGTCTGGTATCGCACAAAGTTACCCAGATCCTTCTGTACTCGTGGGTAAACAAGTTTTGTTTATTGCCAACTTCCCTCCTCGCAAGATGATGGGCATCGAGTCGCAGGGAATGATTCTCTCGGCTGTGGACGCAGACGGCAAGTTAGTGGTGACCACAGTCACAGCCCCAGTCCGCAACGGCAGCCAAGTAGGATAATCCATCACCTATTATATAATTAAAAAGTCACCTCACACGGGGTGACTTTTTGTGTATCAATCATCATCTGTTTTTTCTTTTTTCTACACATCAGGTATTATTCTTTCTCGAAACCACTCCGTTACCAATCCATTACCATTTGGTTAGCATCCAGGTGTTTCCCCGTAGCTTGCAAGATGTTCTATGCGAGTTTCAGAACCTAAAGGAGTGCGACGGAACGCACTTCGAGCACAGCGCCCGATAAGCCCCCACTCTGAGGAATCAGCGCAAGCATAGAACTAATTAGGCGATTACTATTGCACATCTAAAGCCTATTTGTGGCACAGAGTTGGCTCTCACTCTACGAAGTGCTCATAAACTAATGCGCAAACAAATCATCCATGGTTATTACTTTGGGGATAGAACTTGAATAAGCATTTTTTGTTAATCCATACGGACTAATATATGTAGGTTGAATCCCAAATTTTATACCTGTTTGATTCACAAAAACCGCTTGACGAGTACGGAACTTAAGGTCCTCTTCTTTATTAATCGTATATGGTAAATAACTATATTTGATTTCACAAAGATTGATGATTCTATCTGCACGTTCAATGAGCAAGTCTATTTGTGCTTTTTGTTCTTTGTCCGTACTACGCCATGAATAATACTCCGTGCCTATTTGATCAATACCGATGGCTTTTTTTATCTGAGGGATATGTGCCATGCAAACGCGCTCAAAGGCTAACCCATAAAATGTGTTTGTCTTGGGCGAAAGTAAATTATGACTCCAATAGTGTTCATCATTTGTTTTTGCATCCAAATACGTATGATAGAATTGTACAAACGAATCAGACAATACATAATATCCACCTGTTTTGTTTATTTTTTTTGTGCGAACTCTATGGTAGTGAATAAAATCGCATTTGACAAGATTGTCTAATAGTTTAGTCAGTCCTCCCCCGTCTGATTTTCCCAAATATTCCGCCAATTCATCACGAGTTAAACCATATCGATGATTTGCCAATGCTCGAACAATCATCATGTATGGTTCTGGATTGGTAAAGAGCGAAGAAAATAATCGATGGTATTCTTCACGAAGTTCACCTTGAGCAGAAAAGAGCAGTCTATCAATAGCCTCTGTCACGCTTTCTGATGGTTGAATAAGACTCATGTAGTATGGTACTCCTCCAAAGACCATATAAGCTTGCATAATGGCTTGCCTATCCCAAGCCATACCACGAGCTTGAAAATACTGCTCGCATTGTGCCAAGTTGAATGGATGAAGATGCATCGAATGAGTAATTCGATTATGTAACCCACCATGATTATTGACAATGTTATCCACCATCCACGAGGTGGCAGAACCGCAAACTACAAGCATTAGATTATCGTGCTTTGAAACCCAACTATTCCAAAAGTGTCCTAACGAGGTTACAAAATTAGTTCGATGTACATCTAAACAAGGCAACTCATCAATGAAGATTACTTGACGCTTATTTGGATTCAATTTAGGCGTTAATGTCTGCTCTAATGCAAAGAAAGCATCCATCCATGTCTTCGTATACGATCCTGTGTAACCGATCCTGCGAAGAGATTGGTTGAATGCTGCAAATTGATCTTCCGAACTACCATGAATAATACCAGAAGTCTCGAAGACAATCATATTAGCAAACATGTTGCTAATTAAGAATGTTTTTCCGACACGACGCCGACCATACATAGCTATAAATTCTGCTTGCTCGGATTTTGCATAACTTTGCAACAATGTTACTTCATTTGTTCTCCCAATCAGTTTCATAATTTTAATAGCATTAAGAATACTGCTGCAAAGTTAGTACTTTTTTTTTAATCACGCAAGAAATAAGTAGCGAAATGTATGTTTTTTTGTTTAATTTCGCTTGTTGTTTATATAAATAGGTGGCGAAAATGGTGTTTTTTTGATTAATTTCGCTACCAAGTATGGTAATTGGTAGCAAGTTGCCAAATGTAGGCTATTCGTTTCTAATGAAGTTAGCAACAATAAAATTGCCTGCGTGTTAGGCGACCACCATAGGAGATCTGTGGGACATCTCTGAGCTTTCGGTGGCTTTAAGGAGGCTTATTGTCAGGTTGTTTTCAAGTTCTCTGTAGGCTACGTGACCACTTCGCGACCACTGTAGCACATCTGTAGCCTATCTGTGTCACAGCGTAGGCTCTCACTACTTTACCCATAAAAAGTGCGGACATCTCTGCCCGCACGTGAAAGATATCAATTGTCAACTGTCAACTATTCCACCTCCTGCCCCATGACACTATATACCTTGCCTTCGCGGAGGATATAGATATGGTCTTCGTAGAGAATCTTTTGGCAATTGGATATTGGTGATTGAATAGGAATATTCTCCACCCCCGTTGTCTTAAGATTAATAACCATCTCGTCGGATTCTACATTGCCACAGTCCGTTTCTACAGCATATTTGAGTATCACTTCTGTGATGCCTGCTACCACAAGTTCTGCACTCAAAGCAATCCAATCGCTATTATTCATGATATACCATGCCACTTCTGCATTAGGTGCATACCATGTCTCAGCAGCAATATGTGCCTGGATTTCGGCGGTTGGAATTGTCACATCGATGGCTTTACCTGTGCGAACGATAGGCAGTGTCACGGCTGTTGGCAGGGTTTGTACATAGACATTCAGTGCCAGTTCGTGTATCACGCTATCGCACTTCATTCCTGTGTATTGCTCAGTCGCAGAATAGGTGCCTGCCTCTGTAAGCCATTGTCCGTACCACTCGTATGGCAATTCTAAAGGACAAAGGGCTAATGTCTCTGCTTCGGTCGTTGCTTCTGGCAGAATGGTCAGGTGCAGCACCTCAATACGCTCACAACCTTGGTCGGTTGTGGTGTAATACTCATAGTCGCCACTTTCAGTATAGGTATTTCCATGCCACTCATAACCATCACAAGCATTTTCGTAGTACTCTTCACGCTCGCTATGGTTGATAGTCAAGTGTAAGGTTACAATACTATCGCAGCCAGCTGGGGTAGATAGTGTGTCGCTATACGTACCTGATGCGGTATATACATGATTTCTCCAGAGGTATTGATCGCATGCTGTAGCCACATATTCTACCCATTTCGTTTGTTCAACAGCTAATGCTGGTGTCGTTGCAGAGGTTTTATCTGCTCCCTTGGCATTGCTGAGCACCACATTATCCACTGTAATCATATCACCACAATAATCTACATTCCCTTGTGGCGTGAATATCAATTGGTGCAACTCGCCTTCATGTCCAACGAGGGTAGCATTGGACATAGAATAGATGATAATGCGGTAACTATCCTCGTCTAAAGGTGTAACTACAGCATTATGGTTTTGCATACGCGTAGTAGGCTTGAATGCTGCTTGTGCAGTAGTTATGTCGCTACGCCAATGCACATCGTATTGCACTGCTACAATATCGCTGTAGTTCTCCAACGCCACAGATAGGGTGTATGTGCCGTCTTTGTTGTTTTGTCCACTCAGAGCAAGAGTATTTGGTTCAAAGGTATGTCCCGAAAGTGCAACTGTTTTTAGTCGGTTGTTAGGGTCATTGGTGTAGAGGTTCATTGTGGTGGAGAAGTCGCCCTCTTCGGTGGGTTGATAAGCCACAGTGATAGTAGTGGTTTTGTAATTGGCGATGGTGATTGGCAGTTCTTCTACCACGCGATAGCCTTCTGCTAAGAAAGTGGCACGCTCTAACACCAATGGCGCACTACCATTATTGCGCACGGAATAAGCGGCATATGCCTCTTCGGTGATAGCATGACTACCAAAAGCGAGTGAAGCATTGCTACTAATAGCAGGAGCTTTGATAGTTACTTTGCCTTGCGAAGTGGCAGACACCATATTCTCTTCCGTGATATTGCTGAGTACGACATCAATGGGCTTGAGGTAGTAGGTACCCGATGAGCCGTTGAGCCGTAGTTGGAACGTAGCTACCTCGCCATCATTAGCGTGAAGCGGTTGGTTGCTTATCGAGTAGAACATCAGCACCAAGGTGTCGCCATGAACGGTGGACAGAGTTTGATGTCCGTTGCTACGTACTGCATTAACTGCCAGACTATTCGCCACATACTCCAACTGCTTAGGCAGTTTGAAAGCACATTGCATCGCTACAATAGGCTCCATGTTGTTCATCATAAGGGAAACGGTCACAATGCTATCGGCAATACCGCTGGCGCTACCCACATGCAACTCGTTCACGGAGAATGGGTCTGCCACAATAGTGGCTACTTGTTCGCCATTGATAGCGTTAGAAGTGACCATAACTTTGTGATTTACGGCTCCGCGCTCTATTGGCGCATACTCAATAGTCACCGCAGCTGTTTGCTGTGCTTCAATAGTGAGGGTAGTTTGCTTGGGTACAAACCATGGATCGGTGGTGGCGATATTCTCTATCGTGAGAGGTAAGTTACCCACATTCTTGAGTTGCAGGTTCTTGGTATAGGTCACACGAATAGGAATATGTCCGTAGTCGATTTGCGGATTAACTATTTGCAACTTGGGTGCTTGAATAGTTGCACTACCCGCTTGCACATTGCCTGCAACGGATGTACCTTGGGCATTACTTATCACCACGTTAGGGGTGAGCGCATAGTCAGCTGGCTCGTTGCCTAAGAGTAGGCGGAAGGTTAATAGTTCGCCGGTATTGCCTTGCAGGGCATTGAGACTAAGGCTGTAGATATAAATGCGTAGGTCTTGTCCCACTTGTGCTGCGGATAGTTGGTGTCCGTTGCTGCGTGTGGTAGCGAGGGTGGCAGAGCCATTGACATAGCTGAGGTGTTCACCTAATGGGAGCACCATCTCCAATGCTGTGATGGCATCGGTGTTGTCTAAACTAACCACCACCTCTACTTCCGTCTGCGGTGTACCGCTGACGGAAGAGAGGGTAATGGTATTGCTTGCCATGGCATAAGTACTTATGCACCATGCAAAGCATAGTATCAAAAATTGTTTCATAACCAAACAAGTTGTGGTTAGTTCACCTTAATGAGTTTACTGCTTTGCATCTTCTTGCCGTCCACGTAGAGGGTCACGAAGTACACGCCTTCTGGCAGACCTGCTGGGCGCCAAGTGTAGGTGTATTCTCCGAAGGTATTAGTAGTAGCATATGCATCTACGGTCAAGCCTGCTACGTTGGTAAATACCAATCGTACCTCATGCATGCCTGTTTGTCCTACCACGTATGGGATATTCACTTGGGTAGTGAATGGGTTAGGATTTGGTAAGCGCATTTGCATGGCCTCTACGGATGAGAGGTCAGTAGCCGTCTTCTTGATAGCAGGTATATTTTGTCCATCGGCGTTGCTGAGAATGATTTTCTTTATCTCTGCATCGCCGATATAGAGTAGCGCATGCTTGCCTACACCGAGGGTCTTTTTGCTCATGGAGTATGCCATGAAGTTGAAGGTCTCTGCGGTGCTCCAAGTCATTTGCTCAAAACCGTTGAGAGCTTCCAGTGCGGAGATTTCTGCTTCTGCGTCAAAGGAGAATTGCACACCACCGAGTACGACTGGTGTTTCTACATAGAGGATACCATCCTCGATGCTATAGGTGGCGGTGTTGTCGTCTGAGAAGCCAAGTGAAGAAGCCGCAGGGTTGGTGATGATATTGACTGTACCTACGATGTCGAGGATATTCACTACTTGGTCGGCATTCACATCCGCTGCCTCGAAGATAAATGGCTGAGGATTATTGCCTGTGAGGTATGCGACCTCGGTTACCACATCTGCTACATCCACGCTCATAC